>QLAH01000240.1_pt1 | contig 39754 bp, 40 predicted proteins | sample 4693081 | NCBI WGS metagenome assembly QLAH01 (sample SAMN09425401, study PRJNA476045) | Lake water metagenome, whole genome shotgun sequencing project. | reverse complement strand
TTCCAGCAACTGCTGCTGGCGCCTGCGGCGCTTGGCCTGCTGGCTCCTGTGGCCGTTTCGGCCTCCGAGCTCAACCTGGATGGCGTCAACCAGTACGCCTCTCAGGATCAGGTCACCAGCATCAGCCAGTTTTCCGACGTCAAGCCCACCGACTGGGCCTACCAGGCGCTCTCCAACCTGATCGAGCGCTACGGCTGCGTGGCCGGCTACCCCAACGGCACCTACAAGGGCGGCCAGGCGATGACCCGCTACGAAGCGGCCGCCCTGCTGAACGCCTGTCTCGACCGGATCACCGAAGTGACCGACGAGCTCAAGCGCCTGATGAAGGAGTTCGAGAAGGAACTCGCCGTGCTGCGCGGCCGTGTGGATGGCCTTGAGGCCCGCGTGGGTGAGCTGGAAGCCAGCCAGTTCTCCACCACCACCAAGCTGCGCGGTAAGGCCACCTTCGTGATCGGGGCCAACAGCTTCAGCGGCAATCTCGACAACGTAGAAGCCATTCCTGGCAACTACGCCGACTACGCCCGCGCTCAGGAAGGGGCCACCACCTTCAACTACGACGTCCAGCTGGACTTCGACACCAGCTTCACCGGCAAGGACCTGCTGCGCACCCGCCTGCGCGCCGGTAACTTCGGTAACAGCGCCTGGGATGGTGACGGCCCCGTGGGTCTGAACGCGATGGAGATCGCGTTCGAAGAGAACTGTGATACCGGATCCGACTGCGGTGACGTGGTGGCCATCAACCGCCTCTTCTACCAGTTCCCGATCGGCAGCTCCTTCACCGCCACCATCGGTGGTCGCGTCCGTCAGGACGACATGCTGGCGATGTGGCCCTCGGCCTACCCGGCTGACACCGTTCTCGACATCTTCACCTACGCCGGTGCTCCCGGTACCTACAGCCTCAACCTGGGTGCTGGTGGTGGTCTCTGGTGGAAGAGCGGCGGCTTCAGCATCAGCGCCAACTACGTTTCCGCCAACGGTGACGAAGCCAATCCTTCCCTGGGCGGCATCGGCACCAGCGGTTCCGCAGAAACCGGCACCGTTCAGGTGGCTTACGGCGGAGCCAACTGGGGCCTGGCTGCGGCCTACACCTACTCCAACGGAGCGGGCATCTACGGCGGTAACGGCACTCCCTTCGCCAATGCTTCCTGGTACTCCTCGGACAGCGTGAACTCGGTGGGTGTCAGCGGCTACTGGTCCCCGCTGTCGGCCAGCTGGTTCCCCTCCATCAGCGTGGGCTGGGGCATCAACTCCTATAACGACGACAGCGACGATCTCGCCAACTTCGATGGCGGTAACAGCCAGTCCTGGTACGTGGGTCTCCAGTGGGCCGACGTGTTCTGGAAGGGCAACTCCTTCGGTATGGCCGTGGGTCAGCCCACCTTCGTGGTCAACACCGGCGACTCCGACATCGAAGCCAACGATGGCAACTACGCCTGGGAGTGGTGGTACAAGTTCCAGGTCACCGACAACATCAGCGTGACCCCAGCTATCTACTACCTCAGCGCCCCCCTGGGTCAGATTCAAAACGACCAGAGCAACGAAACCTTCAGCAACTTCGGCGGTCTGGTCAAGACCACCTTCAAGTTCTGAATCCGCGTGGGGTGCCAGTGGCACTCCACTTCCATTCACCTCTGTTCTGTTCGCCCCCGGCTTCTACACAGCCGGGGGTTTTTCTTTATTCTTGCCCCCACTTCGGCTGTTGCAGGTCATGACTGGTCGCGCTCGCCTTGCCGTTCAGCTCGCTCTTGCCGTTTTCTGCGGCAGCGCAATCGCTGGCGCAAGGGCGGCTGAGGCGGGCCCCGATGATCTGGCTCGCTATGCAGTAAGCCTGGAGGATTCTCAGGTCACCAGCATCAGCCAGTTTTCCGATGTTCAGCCCACCGACTGGGCCTACCAGGCGCTCACGGGCCTGATCGAGCGCTATGGCTGCGTGGCTGGCTACCCCAATGGCTCCTACAAGGGCGGCCAGGCGATGACCCGCTATGAAGCGGCCGCCCTGCTGAACGCCTGCCTCGACCGGATCACCGAGGTGACCGACGAGCTCAGGCGCCTGATGAAGGAGTTCGAGAAGGAACTCGCCGTGCTGCGCGGCCGCGTGGATGGCCTGGAATCGCGGGTGGCGGAACTGGAAACGCTGCGGTTCTCCCCTACCACTCGGTTGCGCGCCGATACGCGCTGGGTGCTCGGCGGCCTCGATTACAGCGGCAACACGGTGGATGCCTCCCGCTACACCGATCGCTCGGCTATTGGTTATGTGCCTCTGCCCGAAGCGCTCACGTTCAACTATGACGTGCGTCTGAATTTTGACACCAGCTTCACAGGCAAGGATCTGCTGCGCACCCAGCTGAGGGCCGGCAACTTCGCCCAGAGTGGATTTGGCGCGCCGCCCACGCCGATCACCCAGTTGGATGCCGGTTTCGAGGAGGATTGCGGCACCGGCGCAGACTGCGGCGACGTGGTGGCGATCAACCGCCTGTACTACAGCTTCCCGCTTTCTTCCACACTCTGGGCCGTGGCCGGTCCGAGGGTGCGCCAGGACGATCTGCTGCCGGTCTGGCCGAGTGTGTACACCGGCGACAAGATCCTCAAGTTCTTCCAGTTCGCCGGCGCCCCCGGTGCCTACAGCCAGGTGCTCGGGGCCGGCGGCGGCATCTGGTGGCGCTCCAGCGGGCGGTCCGACAGCCCCCGCGGCTGGAGTCTGGGCCTGGCCTATGTGGCGGCCAACGGCGACAACGCCGATCCCGCCGATGGTGGCCTCGGTACGGATGGATCTGCGGCCACCGGCACCGTTCAGCTGGCCTACACCGGCCGCAACTGGAACCTCACCGCCGCCTACACCCGCAGCGGCGCGGGCGTTCGCTTCCCCGGCACGCCCCTGAGTGTGGAAATTCTCCCCACCCGCGGCATCGACAATGGCTACACCGACTCCTACGCCATCTCCGGTTACTGGCAGCCCTTCGCCAGCGGCTGGCTGCCCTCGATCAGTGCTGGCTGGGGCACCAATCGCATCTATTACTCCGGTGGTGACACCCAGGTGCCCTCGGATGAGCGCGGATTCCGGGCGGCCAGTCAGTCCTGGAGTGTGGGTCTGGTCTGGAGCGACGTGCTGGTGAAGGGCAACAGCCTGGGCTTCGCCTTTGGCCAGCCCACCCGCACCACCAACTCCGACGGTGACACCGTCTGCACCGTCTGGTTCCCGCCCGCCTGCCGCAGCATGGGCGTGCACCCGGAGGGCAATTTCCACGATCCCGACGACGGTGGCTTTGCCTACGAGCTCTATTACCGGATTCAGGTCACCGACAACCTGGCGCTCACCCCTTCTCTGTTCTGGTTCACCCGACCTCTGGGCCAGTACACGCTCAACTCAGGCCCCGGCACCGACAACTCCGGCAGCCTCCGCGCCCTCGGCTATCTGGTGCAGGCCACATTCCGCTTCTGAGCTTCTGTGGGAGCGACTACGCAGAACGTTCGAGCTGTGTTCCAGGGCACATCCTCCTGTGTCGAGATCTGAAGGACCAGCCGCTTGGGATCACTACGATGCCGCCGTTCCCTTAATGGGAATCTTTCCTCTATCGGTGTGAGGATCCGAATGAAACTCTTCCAGCAACTGCTGCTGGCGCCTGCGGCGCTTGGCCTGCTGGCTCCTGTGGCCGTTTCGGCCTCCGAGCTCAACCTGGATGGCGTCAACCAGTACGCCTCTCAGGATCAGGTCACCAGCATCAGCCAGTTTTCCGACGTCAAGCCCACCGACTGGGCCTACCAGGCGCTCTCCAACCTGATCGAGCGCTACGGCTGCGTGGCCGGCTACCCCAACGGCACCTACAAGGGCGGCCAGGCGATGACCCGCTATGAAGCGGCCGCCCTGCTGAACGCCTGCCTCGACCGGATCACCGAGGTGACCGACGAGCTCAAGCGCCTGATGAAGGAGTTCGAGAAGGAACTCGCGGTGCTGCGCGGCCGTGTGGATGGCCTTGAGGCGAAGGTGGGTGAGCTCGAAGCCACCCAGTTCTCCACCACCACCAAGCTGCGTGCTGACACCCGCTGGGTGCTCGGTGCTCTGAACTACTCCGGCAACCAGGTCAACGACGATCAGACCTACGGTCCCAACAGCCGAGGCCGCATCACCCAGCTTCCCGAAGCGCTCACGTTCAACTATGACGTGCGGCTGAACTTCGACACCAGCTTCACCGGCAAGGACCTGCTGCGCACCACCCTGCGGGCCGGCAACTTCGCCGACAGCGGCTTCTCCAGCTCCAACACGATCACCCCGTTGGCCAACCTGGATGCGGCGTTCCAGGAGGATTGCGGCACCGGAACCGACTGCGGTGACGTGGTGGCGATCAACCGCCTTTACTACCGCTTCCCGATCAGCAGCAGCTTCACCGCTGTGGTCGGTCCCCGCTTCCGGCAGGATGATGGTCTGGCCGTGCGGCCCAGCGTCTACGGCGCTGACAAGATCCTCAAGTACTGGGACTTCAACGGTGCTCCGGGTGCCTACAGCCAGGTGCTGGGTGCCGGTGGTGCCCTCTGGTGGAAGCAGCCCGGTAAGACTGGCTTCAGTGCCTCCGCCGTTTATGTGTCGGCCAACGGTGACGCCGCCTCCCCCAATGGCGATGACTGCACTGGCTACAACGGCGCCTGCGGCGGTATCGGCAACAGCGCCTCGGCCCAGAGCGGCACTCTCCAGCTGGCCTACACCGGCAAGAACTGGAACCTCACCGGTGCCTACACCTACAACTCCGGTGGTGTGAGCATTGCCGGCACCCCCCTCTTCCGCGATCTGCGGCCGAACATCTATGGCGCCGCCGGATCCGGCCAGGTGAGCTCCTGGGGCGTCTCCGGCTACTGGCAGCCCAGCGACAGCGGCTTGATTCCCTCGATCAGCGCGGGCTGGGGCTACAACACCACCACCTACAACGGCACCGTCGACAGCTTCCTGTCCCTTGATTCGGCCACCAGCCAATCCTGGTATGTGGGCCTGAACTGGCAGAACGCCTTCATCAGGGGCAACACCCTCGGCTTCGCTGTGGGTCAGCCCACCTTCATCACCGGCCTCACCGGTGAGGATGGCGATGACATCGACACCTACGACGGCAACTACGCCTTCGAGCTCTATTACCGGTTCCAGGTCACCGACAACATCGCCGTCACCCCGGCGCTGTTCTGGCTCTCACGCGCCCGCGGTGCCCTCACCAACGCCGGTGCCAGTGCGTCTTCCGCCCTTGACGATCCCGGTATCAGCAACGGCGACACCCTGGGTACCTTCGGCGGCCTGATTCAGACCACCTTCCGCTTCTGATCCAGCTGCGGTCCCCCACGGCTCGTGCCCTCCCCACAAGGAGGGCCTTTTTCATGGCGCTGAGCAGCGCCGATGATGGGGGAGTCCGCAGCGCCTGCCTTGCCGTCGTCCGAGCCCGATCACTACGCCGTGCTCGGGCTCACCCGGCAGGCCACGGCTGCGGAGATTAAGGCCGCGTACCGCTCCCTGGTGAAGCGGCACCATCCCGATGCCGGCGGCGACGAGCGTCGGATCCTGGCCCTCAACGCGGCCTGGGAGGTGCTTCGCGATGGCGAACGCCGCCGCCGTTACGACGGAATCACCAGCACGGCCTCACCAAGCCCTGCGACACCGGCCGCCACATCCACTGCTGCGCGGGGAGGAGGCCTCCGGCGCTCCACCCACCACGATCAGGACCTGGCCGCCTGGCTGCAGCAGGTGTACGTGCCGGTGGATCGCCTGCTGGGCCAGGTGATCAACCCCTTCCCCGCCGCCCTGCGAGCGCTTTCCGCCGACCCCTACGACGATGAGCTGATGGAGGCGTTCTGTCGGTTCCTCCAGCAGAGTCAGGCCCGTCTGGAGAAGGTGGAGACGCTCTACCGCTCCCGGGCCTGTCCGGCCTCCGCCAAGGGCTTCGGGATCAGCCTCTACCACTGCCTCAGTCAGGTGAAGGATGCCCTCACCGAACTGGAGCGCTACACGATGGGGTATGTGGATGGTTACCTCCGCGATGGCCGGGAGATGCTCCGGGAGGCCCGCCAGCGGCGCAGCCGACTGAAGGAGGAACGTCGCCGACTCGACCTCTGACTCAGGCGGCGCTCCAGGGCTCGAGCTGGTCCAGCCGCAGCCAGACGTCGGGTACGGGCCGACGCCAGCGCAGCTGGGCGTGCTCGCCTTTCACCGCCAGGATCTCTCCGGGGCCTTCGAACAGGTAAGCCGGAGGGGCAGGATCGCTGGCGGCGGCCTCCAGGCTGCCGCCATAGACCTCTCGATTAACCCGCACCAGAGCTCCCTTCTTCAGTGCCATGGGTTGGTCCGCGGCCTTGGCTGCAGGCTTGGCGGTCTGCGCAGCAGCGGGGGGTTCGGCCATGACGGAGGCACAAGCTGGCGGCAGGCTAGGACCGCCTGGCGCCGCCTGCCGGTGCGTTCCATCCTCCTGCGCTACCTCTGCGGCGCCCCGGCCTAGCCTCGGCCGATTGATCGGTGGGGAACGGCATGCGTCTGCTGTTGCTGGGCTGTTCGGGTTTCGTCGGCCGGGAACTGGTCCCGTTCCTGCTGGAACTGGGGCACTCCCTCACCCTGATCAGCCGCACGGAGCGTCCCTTCCCCTCCCTGATGGGCGACCGCCTGGTGGCCCTGCGGCTCGATCCCTCCGAACCCACCGCCTGGGAGCGGGACGATCTGCGGCGTGTGCTGGCGGAGGCGGAGGGCGTGGTGAATCTGGCCGGCGAGCCAATCGCAGAGAAGCGCTGGACGCCGCAGCATCTCCAGCTGCTCCAGGACAGCCGTGTGACAACCACCCGCTGTCTGGTCAGGTCGATGGCCTCCCTGCGGCAACCACCCGGTGTGCTTGTAAACGGCTCGGCGGTGGGCTTCTACGGCACCGATCTGGAGGACCGCTTCACGGAGGACAGTGCGGGGGCCTATGACGTGCTGGGCCGCCTCTGCCGCGCCTGGGAGGACGCCGCCGATGCGGCTCCCGCACCTTGTCGGGTAGTGAAGCTGAGGATCGGCATCGTGCTCGGTCCGGATGGCGGGGCCCTCGGGAAGATGCTGCCGGTCTTCCGCAGCGGCTTCGGCGGGCCGCTGGGCTCCGGCCGCCAGTGGATGAGCTGGATCCACCGCCACGACCTCTGCCGGCTGATCGCCACCGCTCTTGAGGACACCTCCTACCGCGGCGTCTACAACGCCGTGTCACCGGCCCCGGCTCGCATGGCCACCTTCGCCGCCACCCTGGGGCGGACCCTCGGTCGACCCAGTCTGCTGCCGGTTCCGGGGCCGATCCTGCAGCTGCTGCTCGGTGACGGAGCCAAGGTGGTGCTGGAGGGCCAGCAGGTGCTGCCGCGGCGCCTGGAGGCCCAGGGTTTCCGCTTCCAGTACCCCGAACTCAGCGCTGCCCTCGCCGCTGCCACCAGCCCAGGCCCCCGCTGATCAAGGCTGCGGCCATCAACAGGCCGATGGCGGGGGTGAACAGGGGCTCCCAGAGCCGCTGGAAGCTGTTGAGGGGCGCATCGATGCCGCGACCGTGCAGCAGCACCGCCAGGCCGAACCACACGGCGCCGGCCACCACCAGGAAGACATTGGCCACCAGCAGCCGATCCAGCAGCTCCCGCAGGCGGACCAGGGGGGTAGTGGCGGGCCCGGTGGAGTTCGATTCAGCCATGGCGTGCCGGGTCGGCGGGCGGAAGGAGCTCCATGATCGCTGCCGCCATCCTCCCGCTGCCGCCGGGGCGGCCAATGCGATCGTGGCCGAGCTGGGCGAGCTGACGGCGCCAGCGCGTTCCCCTCTCGCCGTCCTGCAGCTCCGCCAGCAGGGAGGCCACCTGGGCGGCGGTGGCGGCCAGCACCGCCTCGCTCGCCGGTGTGCCTTCCACACAGATCACCCCCGGCCCCAGCAGCCGGCGCTGGGCTTCAGCGAAACCTTCCGTGAACTGCGGGCCGCGGCCCACCAGCTGCAGCACCGGCCGCCCCAGCCCCACCGCCTGCTCGGCGGCGGTCCCGGCCATCGACAGCAGCAGGTCGCTGCCCGCCAGGATGGCGGCGAAGCCGTCCCAAACCAGCTCCAGCACCAGGCCCCCCCGTCGAAGCAGCGTGCTCCTGCCGCCGGCCTGGTCCGCGACTGTCTCGAGGTGCCAGTGATGCTCTTCCGCCAGCGCCCCCACCCGCTCGGAGCTCAGGTCGCCCACCAGGGCGGCCTTGATCCGCAAGGCTCCCGATTGCTGCAGTCCCACCGGCAAACGGGTCAGCACCGCCAGCATCAGCTCCAGGTTGGCCGCCGCTTCCGGAAGGCGGCTGCCGGGCAGCAGACCCAGGCTGGGGAGCCCCTCAGCCGCCACTGCCAGCGAGGCTTCCGGGTGGGCCTGGGTTTCGAGGGCAACGGGATCGAGGAAGGGGTTGCCCAGGAAGGTCACGGGCCGGCCCAGTTGCTGGCTCAGATCCACGGCCGTGAGCGCATCGCGGCTCCACACCGCCAGGCAGCGGCGTTGCCGCAGCAGGGGGCCCGCCGGCCAGGGCAGTCGCAGCCGGCCCTCGTAATGGCTTGAGTAGGCCACCAGATACACCGCAGCAGGCCGGCCAGTGAGCCAGGCCCCCACCAGGGGCACGACATCGCCCACCGCCAACACCAGATCGAAGCGACGCCGGTGCCGCCACAACTGCCAGGCCTTCCCCAGCATGTAGAGCACTTGTCCCTGGAGCAGCTCCGTCAGCCTTCCCCTCAGGCTCGTGTAGCCCAGACCGCCGGTGCTGAACTCGCGCGTGTTGCCCAGCAGCGGCACACCAGCCTGCCGATAGGCACGGCCATGACCCACGAGGGGAAGGGCAGCCACGGCCACGCCCCTCTCCAGAAGCAGGCGGGCCACCAGGGCGCCGCTGAGGTCCTCCCCGTGGCCGTTGCTCAGCAGCAGAACGCGGCTCAAGCCTCCAGCCAGGCCTTCACCTTCTCCAGGGCCTGCCAGCCGGGTCGGCGCCGCAGGCCGTCGGCGATCGAGTCGTTGAGTTCGGTCGCCAACTCCGGCGCGATCTGGACCACGCGCTGCACCATCTCGATGTGCTCGCGCACCCCCTTGGCTCCGGTCTCGAGCATGGCGACGCTGAGGTTGATGCGGGCCTGGGGATCCTGGGGATTGAGCCGCACGGCATTGCGGGCCGACGTCAGGGCGTTGCGGGGCTGGTCGAGCAGCAGCTGCAGCCAGGCCAGGCATGTCCAGCCTGCCGACTGCCGCGGCGACTGGGCCGTGATCGTGAGGAAGTCGTCAATCAGCTCCTCGGGAGCTGCTCCCTGCTGATAGCGGGCGATCGCCTGATCGAACAGGGAAACGGGTGCGTCCTGGGCGTCGTCAGGCGCGACGTCGGTGGTGGCGTCCGTCATGGCGGCGGTGGGCAGGCAGGGGTAACTTCAGAATCCCACGCCGGCTGTAGGGGGCTCAGACAGCAAAGGAGCTGCCGCAGCCGCAGGTCTGGGTGGCGTTGGGGTTACTGAAGTTGAAGCCGCCTCCGATGAGGGCGGTGGAGAAATCGAGCTGCAGGCCGTAGATGTAGAGAAGACTCTTGGGATCACACACCACCCGGAAAGCGGGCCCGCTCGCCGGCTCGTACGCATACACCTCGTCGTCGTCGCGGATGTCGGCGGCAGAGACGAAATCCATGGTGTAGCTCATGCCGCTGCAGCCGCCGGAGCGCACCCCCACCCGCAGCACCGCCTCCGGACCCTGCTGCTGCAGCAGCACACCCAGTTGCTTCATGGCCGCTTCGCCGATGCGGATGCCCTTGCCATCCACGCCGGTGTGGGCGGGACCGGGAGCCGACGCCGAGGGGGCTTGTGCGTCGAGGGTGGAGGGAGCGGCGGGAGCCGCAGCGGTGTCGCTGCTCATGGGGAGGATCGTGATTCGGAACACCTGCGCGCACTCTATGGAGGGCAAGCCGTCACCGGCTGGGCGGTCGTCTCCATAGAGTCATGCCCACGTGATTGGAAGCAGCAGGGTGCGTGTCGCCATCGTGGGTGCGGGTCTGGCCGGTCTGGCGGCTGCGGTGGATCTGGTGGACGCCGGCCACCGGGTGGATCTCTACGAAGCGCGTCCGTTCATGGGCGGCAAGGTGGGCAGCTGGGTGGATGAGGACGGCAACCACATCGAGATGGGGCTGCATGTGTTCTTCTTCAACTACGCCAACCTCTTCGCCCTGCTGCGCAAGGTGGGTGCCTTCGAGAACCTGCTGCCCAAGGACCACACCCACCTGTTCGTGAACAAGGGCGGCGATCTGCGGGAACTGGATTTCCGCTTCCCCGTCGGGGCCCCCTTCAATGGCCTCAAGGCCTTCTTCACCACCCCCCAGCTCGACTGGGTCGACAAGCTGCGCAACGCCCTGGCCCTGGGAACCAGCCCGATCGTGCGTGGTCTGGTGGATTACGAGGGCGCCATGCGGGTGATCCGCGACCTCGACCGGATCAGCTTCCAGCAGTGGTTCCTGGGCCAGGGCGGCAGCCTGCGCAGCATCGAGCGGATGTGGAACCCGATCGCCTATGCCCTGGGCTTCATCGACTGCGAGGCCATCTCGGCCCGCTGCATGCTGACGATCTTTCTGATGTTCGCCTCGAAAACCGAGGCCTCCAAGCTCAACCTGCTCAAGGGATCGCCCCACCGCTGGCTCACAGGTCCGATCCTGGCCTACATCGAGGCCCGCGGCGGCCGCCTGCATCTGCGCCACCGGGTCACCGAGGTCCGCTACGAAGACACCGCAACGCCCGGCGGCCCCACCCAGACCCACGTCACCGGCCTGACGCTCGGCACACCCGAGGGTTCGATCGAGGTGGAGGCCGACGCCTATCTGGCCGCCTGCGACGTGCCCGGCATCCAGCGGCTGATCCCGGCGGACTGGCGTCGCCATCCCCTCTTCAACGATCTCTACCGGCTCGAAGCCGTGCCCGTGGCCACGGTTCAGCTCCGCTACAACGGCTGGGTGACCGAACTGGGGGACGAGCCGCAGGCCGCTGCCCGCCGCAACGATCTCAGCCAACCCGCCGGTCTCGACAACCTGCTGTATACAGCTGATGCCGATTTCAGCTGCTTCGCCGACCTCGCCCTGGCCAGTCCCGAGGACTACCGACGCGAAGGCCTCGGCTCGCTGCTGCAGTGCGTGCTCACCCCCGGAGATCCCTGGATCCCACGCCGCACCGAGGAGATCGTGGCCCACACCGATCACCAGGTGCGGGAGCTGTTCCCCTCGGCCCGCTCGCTCACCCTGGTGTGGAGCAACGTCGTGAAGCTGGCCCAGTCGCTTTACCGCGAGGCTCCTGGCATGGAGCCCTACCGGCCCAGCCAACGCACCCCGGTGGCCAACTTCTTCCTGGCCGGCAGCTACACCCGCCAGGACTACATCGATTCGATGGAAGGGGCCACCATGAGCGGCCGGTTGGCCGCCGCCGCCATTCTCGAGCGTCCGGCAGAGCTGGCCTCCCATCCGGCCGTGGCAGCGGCAGGAGTGTCCTGAGATGGGCCGCTGGCTTGAGCACAGCGTCACCACCGAGATCGAGGCTCCGGTGGAGCGGGTCTGGGAGATCTGGAGCGATCTCGAAGCGATGCCGCGCTGGATGCGCTGGATCGAATCCGTGATCGCGGTGAAGGGGGAGCCCGATCTCACCGACTGGACCCTCGCCGCCCAGGGGTTTCGTTTTCACTGGAAGGCCCGCATCACCCGGCGGGTCGAGGCCCAGCAGCTCCACTGGGAGTCGGTGGGAGGACTGCCCACGAAGGGGGCGGTGCGGTTCTATCCCCAGAGCCCGCAGCGAACGGCGGTGAAGTTATCGGTGAGTTATGAGTTGCCCGCCGTTCTGGCGCCCCTCATGGAACCAACCATTATGGGCGGCATTGTCACCAGGGAACTTCAGGCGAATCTTGATCGTTTCCGGGAATTGGTCGAGCGTGGCTGAGATCCGCACTCGGGCTGTTTTCGCCCTGGTTGCTCTTGGGTTGCTCAGCGGTTGCGCCGGGTCTGCTCCCCCCGATCCGGGAGCCCAGGTTTCCCCCCCTCCGCCACCGGCGCCGGCGGCTGCTGTGGCGGGTGCCTCCGCACCCCCGCCAGCAGCCCCCACGGGTCTGGTGCCCCTGCCCACGCCGCGTCAGGTGATCGCCTCCCTGCCCGTCGGCCGCCGCGATCCCTTCGCCTCCCCACTCCCGCCCTTGCGGTCGCTGCCCACGGAGGCTGTTCAGGGTGCAGGGGCCGCCACAGCAACCGGCGAGGCCCGTCCTGCAGCCGGCGCCCCGGTGGCTGCGGAGGTTGGGGGCGTCCCCCGCGCGGGACGCCCCCAACCTCCGCAGCCTCTCACCCTGCCGCCCGGCTTCCGGGTCACCGGCCTGATCCGCAGTGGAGGCACCAACGAGGCGATTGTGGAGTACGGGCCCCTCAGCGGCAGCCTGCGTCCAGGTGATCGAGGCGGACGCACCACCGATCTGCTGCCGCGTGGCTGGAGTGTCGCCTCCGTCGATGTGAACCGCGGACGTGTCACCCTCCAGCGCGGTCCGCAGCGCGTCACGGCTGAGCTCTGAGCACCGCCATGCAGGCCGCCACCAGCCCTTCGAGGTCGTGCGGGCTGGCTTCGGCATCCACGCGGCCGAGCAGCTCCCGACAGCGGACACTCGTCTGCGGGCCGATCGACACCAGCCGCGTGTGGGCCAGGCAGGTCGGCCAGTCGTCGCCGAAGGCCTGCTCCAGCAGGTGAACGATGTGACTCACGGTTTTGGCGCTGCTGAAGGTGAGGGCATCCACGTGCCCCTGGCTCAGGGCCAACAGCGCGTCGCTCGGAAGCCCCTCAGGACAGCGGGTTTCGTAGGCCGGCACCTCCACGACACGGGCACCTGCCTCGCCGAAGGCCTCGGCCAGCACCGTGCGGCCGCCGCTCTGCACCCGGGGCAGCAGCAGCCGTAGTCCCCAGCCCGACACCGGGAAGTGCTCGATCAGACTGTCGGCCACGTAGGCGGGCGGCACGAAGTCGGCCGGTGCACCGATCTCTTCCAGGCAGCGGGCGGTTTTCCGGCCCACGGCTGCCAGCCGCAGGCCGGCCGGCCGGTGGGCCAGGTTGCTGCCCCGGCGTGCCAGCCGTTGCTGCACCGCCTCCACCCCGTTGGCGCTGGAGAACACGATCCAGTGGAAGGTCTCCAGTTCGGCCAGGGCGTCGTCGAGGGGACCCCAGTCGTCGGGAGGGGTGACCACCAGGGCTGGTAGGTCGATCACCGCGGCTCCCGTGGCCGTGAACAGGCGGCGTGCCTCCCCGAGCTGCTGCTCGGCGCGGGTCACGGCGATCGTGCGGCCGGAAAGGGGCGGGGTGCCCTGGGGCGGCATGCTCATTCCGCTCTCTCCAGCTGCACGAGTTCTCCCACCCGCCGGGCCAGGTCGCTGGCTTCACCGCCGCGACCCTGCTGCTCCAGCAGGCGGATCGCCGTGCGGAAACCGCTGCGGGCTCCGGGGAGATCGCCTCCCAGCAACAGGGCGACCGCAAGGTTCTGGTGGGTCTCCGCGTGATCGGGGTCGAGCTGGGCTGCGCGGTGGTAGGCCGCGATCGCCGCCGCGAGGCGCCCTCGCTGGCGTTCGATCAGTCCGAGGTTGTACCAGCCCAGGCTCAGTTCGGGACCGGCTTCGATGACGGCGGCGGCGGCGGCGGCGGCACCCTCCAGATCGCCGTCGCGCAGCAGCAGGGCCGCCAGGTTGAGCGACGCCGCCAGGGTGAGGCGGGGATCGAGTGGCAGGGTCAGAGCCTGGCGGTACAGCGCGGCGGCGGTGGCCGGCTTCTGCGGGGCCTGGGCGATCGCCAGGTGCAGCAGCAGTTCGTAACGCTCCGGATGGGCCTCCGGTGGGCAGTGGCGCAGCCCCTCCTCCAGCAGGGCGATGCCGCGCCCGCGATCGCCCTCGCTCACCTCAAGGCCTCCGAGCTTGGCGCAGATGTAGGGATCGCCAGGCCGTTCCGCCAGGTCGGCTTCCATCGCCGCGCGCAGCCGACGGGCCTTGTCCCCGCTGGCCAGCCGTTCCACTTGGTATCCCCCGTGAGCCAGGGCCGGCACCGGGCAGTGCTGGATCCGCCAGTGGGGTTCCTGGGCCAGCAGCTCATTGACGCTGTCGTCGACCATCGCGTGGTACGGCCGGCTCCAACGGAGGCCCGGATGGCGGCGGAACAGACGGCTCACCGCCGAGTAGGGGGATTGCCGGGCCCCCTCTTCCCGCCGCAGCAGGGTGATCAGCAGGCTGTCCGGTGTTGCCATCAGTTGGCGCAGGGGCTCGCGGGCCTCGGGCAGGAGGCGCTCGTCGGCGTCCAGCACCAGCACCCAGTCGCCGTTGGTCTTGGCCAGGGCATGGTTGCGCGCAGGGGCGAAGTCACCGGGCCAGGGCAGGTGATGCACCCGGGCGCCCCAGCGTTCGGCCACTGCCACCGTGCCGTCGCTCGATCCGGTATCCACCACGACGATCTCGTCAACAAAATCGGCCGCCGAGCGCAGGCAGGCTTCGAGGTTCTCCTGCTCGTCGCGCACGATCATCGAGAGACTGAGCATCGCGCCGCGGTGGCCAGGACCTGGATGCCGCGAGCCTAGGCGCGCTGCCGGATGTCCAGGCCGGCCGGGGGGTTCAGTCGGTGAACCCGCCCTCACCGCAGCCTTCGCCCAGCCCCAGCATCCCGAGAAGCTCGGCCTGGGCCAGGGGCATCTGGCCCGGGCTCCAGCCGGCGGGCAGGTCGGCGGGCAAGAGGGGCTGGAGCGCCTCCCAGAGGTAGGGACTGCCGTAGACCGCCAGCCCTGCCAGGCGGCCCGTCGCCAGCAGCTGGGTCACGGCAGCCGCCCAGGGCTCCTGGCCGCCACCGGCACTGCCGCGGAACGGGTTGCCCCGCACGAACAGCTGCAGAAGAATCGGTCCGCACCCCAGACGCTCAAGGGCGAGCGGGGCAGCAGGATCCTCCGCAGCCCCCCGCCAGGGGGAAGGGCTGCGTCCCTCCAGCAGGCAGCCGCGGAAGCCCGCTGCCTCCGGCAGCGTCAGGGCCGGGGCGCTGGCCCCGAGGAAGGGACAGATCAGGGCGGTGTCCACCCGCACCAGGTTCACGCCCCCAGATGCCGGGAGCTCGACTCGTCCCCCCTGGCGCTCCAGCCCCGTGCGCACCAGTTGGAGGCCGAGCTGGCGATCCGCAGGATCCGGTCCGGAGCTGAGCGGGCCCAAGGGAGCTGACACGCTGGCGATCTCTGGCGGCGCCACGGTCGCCAGTGCCCGCCGCCGCCGCTCCTGTGCGGCCTCGATCCGCTCCATTCCCAGGCGCCCCGCCTCCACGGCGGCCACGATCGCCTCCAGAGCCTCGTCGGCATCGGCGGGCATCAGCACCAGATCAGCCCCGGCCTCCAGTGCCAGCACGGCAGCTTCACCGGCGCCCCAGCGGCCGGTGATCGCCTCCATCACCAGGGCGTCGGTGACCACCAGGCCGCCGAAGCCCAGCTCCTCGCGCAGAAGATTCGTGAGCACCGCCGATGAGAGGGTGGCGGGCCGCACCGGATCGAGGGCCGGCAGCAGCAGATGGGCCGTCATCACCGCTGCCACGCCCGCTTCGATCGCCGCGCGGAACGGCGGCAGTTCGATCGTCTCCAGGTGCTCCCGGTCGTGGGGCAGCAACGGCAGCTCCAGGTGGGAATCGGCGTCGGTGTCGCCATGGCCGGGGAAGTGCTTGGCGCAGCCCAGCACGCCTTCCGCCTGCAGGCCGCGGCAGAAGGCGGCCGCCAGGGCACCGGCGGTGGCCGGATCCTCGCCCCAGGCCCGAACGTTGATCACCGGGTTGGCCGGGTTGTTGTTGACATCGCAGACCGGCCCGAGCACCCAGTTCAGCCCCACGGCCCGGGCCTCGCGCCCGGTGCAGCGCCCGTAGCGCTCTGCGGCTTCCAGAGCCGCCTGCGGGTCCCGGGCATGAAGCCGCCCCACCGCAAGGGGGGGCACCAGCCAGCTGGCCCCTTCGAAGCGCTGGCCCACGCCCTCCTCCACGTCGGCGCATAGCAACAGCGACCTGTCCCCGGCCCAGGCCTGCAGCTGGCCTGTGCGCAGCCGCAGCTCGGCGGCGCTGCCGCCCAGCAGGATCACACCCCCCACCCCTTCCGCCAGCAGGCGCTGCAGGTTGGTGTTGTCCAGTTCCCAGCGGGGCCAGCGGCGCTGCTCATCGGTTAGGTGGCCACTGGCACGCACCACAAGCAGCTCGGCCACCCGGCGGTAGAGATCGGTGGGAAGGGGTTGGAAGGGTGTCATGGCGGCAGTGCCGGGGTCAGGCCTTGTCGTCCGCAGGGGCGTCATCGTCTTCGGCGTCCCCGTCGAGGTCGTCGTCGCTCAGGTTGTCGCCCTCGCCGACATCCTCGGCGAGATCGCTGCTGAGGGGGATCTCGCCCCGTTCACGTCGTTCCTCTTCCAGCCGGTTCAGCAGCCCCAGCACCGCGGTTCCGCGTTCCAGTCCCCGGTCGATCTGGAACACCACGTCCGGCGTCCGGCGCATCTTCAGGCGGCGACCAAGTTCGCCCTTCACGTAGCTGCTGGCGGCCTTCAGCCCCTCCAATACCTGCTGTCGTTCCTCCTCGCTGCCCATCACGCTCACCCGGATGCGGCAGTGCTGCAGATCCCCTGCCACTTCCACATGGGTGACGCTGACCATGCCCTGATGGACCCGCTCGTCGCGGATGCCGTTCACAAGAAGCTCACTCACTTCCCGGCGGATCAGGGCCGCCACCCGCTCGACCCGACGGCTCTGCGCCATAGCTATGTAACGGGAGCTGGGCTCACCATGGCACGCAGCACCAGCACCACACTCAGCAGGCCGCTCACCAGGGCCCCCACCATCGCCACGGCGGTGACCGGGTTGCGGCCCCGCTGGGCCAGGGGCTCCACCACCGAATTCAGCACACCCAAGCCGAAGGCGATCAGGTAACGCGGGTAGCGCGTCACGTTCACGAAGAAGTCCCTCATCTCGGCTCCGTTCCGTCGGCGTGGTGCTGGCTACTCTGCCGCCCGAAGGCCCCGCGGCGCCGATCGGCTCCTCCCCTCCCCATGGACCTGTACCAGTTCCGTCACTCCGCCTTCTGTGAAAAGGTGCGCCTGATCCTGCGCGTGAAGGGTCTGCTGGCCACCTTCAAGGAGGTGGTGCCCGGCATCGGCCAACTGGACCTGTTCCGGCTCTCCGGTCAGCGGCAGGTGCCGGTGCTGGTCGATGGCGCCACGGTCATTGCCGATTCCACCGCCATCGCCCTCCACCTCGAGGAGGCCCATCCCCTGCCGACCCTCCTGCCGGTGGACCCGGCCGCCCGGGCGCGCGTGCTTCTCCTGGAGGACTGGGCCGACACCGCTCTGGCGGCAGGAGCGCGTCTTGCCCTGCTGCAGGCGGCCGCCGCCGATCCCGTGCTGCGGGGCGCCCTGCTGCCTGAGGCCACCCCCGCTCCCCTTCGGCGGCTGGTCGGGGGGCTGCCGGCGGGGTTCCTCGCTCCGCTGGGCGAGGCTGTGGGCGAGGTGCTGGGTCAGAACGAGGCTCGCCAGCTGCGCCGCAACCTTGAGCAACTCACCTCCCTGGTGGCCCGTCAGCCCTACCTCGAGGGTGGTTCCCTGAGTCTGGCCGACCTTGCGGTGGTGGCCCAGCTGTCGCTGCTCCGTTTCCCTGCCTCGGCCGGGGCTCCGCTGGCCGGTCGCGGGGTACCGGGCATCACCGACCATCCCGAGTTCGCCCCCCTGTTCCAGTGGCGCGATCGCATCCTGCTCGAGGTCGGTGTCGACTGATCCGCCGGGGTGCCACCAGGATGGGAGCTCTCCGGAGCGCGGCATGTCCGATCCCCTCCTACGGGAACTCGATCACTATGTGGTGCTGGAGCCCGGCGGCCAGGAACGCATCCTCTCGGCCTCCGAGACCCAGGAGTGGCTGCAAGCCCACCTGAGCGCCCTCGACGAGGTGCCTGGCGATCTCGCTGGCCTCGCCGATGTCCGCGACCAGGCCACCCGCTTGCTGGACACGGCCTGTGAACTCGATCTGGGGCCCGGTCTGGCGATCCAGTGGTTTGCCGTACGGCTGGAGCCTCCGCACTGAGCGGCCAGGCTCCTGCCTGCCCAGGCTTCAGTTCAGGGACGGTGTGATGCGGCCATCCCCATCCACCAGGCTCACCGGCATCTGCGGCGGGGGAGGCAGTTCCCTGAGGATCGTGGGGAGCGTGGCCAGAATCTGGGCGGCCACAGCCTGCGGTGCCCTGCCGTCCTGAGGGATCGTCAGATCGGCCTGGGCGTAGAGGGGCCGGCGCATGCCGAGCAGGTCGCGGAGGCGAGCGGCGGGATCGGGATCGTTCAGCAGGGGGCGGGGGGTGGGATCGTTCCGCAGCCGCTCCAGAAGCAGATCCTCCGGTGCGTCCAGCCATACCACCAGGCCCTGGCGCAGGTGCCCCCAGTTCTGCGGCCGGGTCACCACTCCGCCGCCGGTGGCCACCACCAGCCGCTGGATGCAGGCGATCTGATTCAGCACCTGGGTCTCGAGCAGGCGGAACCCCTCCTCGCCCTCCTCGGCGAACACCTCGGGAATCGAGCGCCCCGCGACCCGCACCAGGGTGTCGTCGGCATCAAGGAAGGTGTAGCCCAGGGCGTCGGCCAGCGGGCGGCCCACAGCGCTCTTGCCCGCGCCCATCATTCCCACCAGATAGAGATTCAGTCCCTGCAGTCGGCGGGCCAGGGCCCGTGGATCGGAATGATCTTCACTGGGCTGGTCGGTGGGGAGCATCGGCGCGGTCGGCGGCCCATCAACCCCTGTTTCTAGGATGGTGCTCCCAGGTTCGTCCCGTCATGACCGCCACCGGGGCGTTCCCGAGCGCCCGCCCTGCTGACGCGCCTCCCGACGCCAACCTCCACGCCCACGGCCGGGGCCGCCCCTGCGTGATCACCCGCCGGGCCACGTTCAGTGCCAGCCATCTCTACCGCTTGCCGGAACTGAGCGAGGAGCAGAACCGGGCCCGCTTCGGGCCCTGCAGCCGGACACCCGGCCACGGTCACAACTACGAGCTGATCGTGGCGATGGGGGGTCCCCTCGATGGCGACGGCATGGTGCTCAACCTTTCGGAGGTGAAGCACGCCATCCGCCGTGAGGTGATCGAGCCGCTCGATTTCCGCTTCCTCAACGAAGCCTGGCCGGAATTCGATCTCACTCTCCCCAGCGGACGCCTGCCCACCACCGAGGCCCTCGCCCTCGCCATCCGCGACCGCCTGCTCCCCCATCTGCCGGTGATGGGGATCCGCCTTTACGAACAAGCCAACCTCTGGGTCGACGTGCTCGTCGGCTCCTCACATCCGCCCATGGAAGCTTTCCTCTCGATCCGCACCCACTTCGCCGCCGCTCACCGTCTGGCCCGGCCCGAGCTGAGCCAGGCCGAGAACGAGGCGATCTACGGCAAGTGCGCCCGCCCCCATGGCCACGGGCATAACTACCTGCTCGATGTCACCGTGAGGGGACCCATCGATCGCCGCACCGGCATGGTCTGCGACCTCGCCGAGCTGCAGAAACTGGTCGACGACCTTGTGGTGGAGCCCTTCGATCACACCTTCCTGAACAAGGACGTTCCTCATTTCGCCACCTGCGTGCCCACGGCGGAGAACATCGCTCTGCACATCGCCGACCTGCTCGCCCAGCCGATCGCCGCCGCCGGTGCCCGTCTGCATAAGGTGCGGCTGCAGGAGAGCCCCAACAACGCCGCCGAGGTGTTTGCCGAAACGCCAAGGCTCGAGATGGTGCCGGCTGCCCTCGAAGCTCTTACCGGCGTCTGACGCCGTCCTCGTGCCGGAATCACTGGGCAGTCCCTGGCTGAGGCTCGTCCTGGCGGTCAGCCTCGATGGCCGGCTGGCTCCCCCCGAGGGGGGAGCCGCCCAGCTGGGGGGGGTCGGTGACCGCCGGGTGCTCGAGGAGGCCCTCGCCTGGGCCGACGGCTGCCTGATCGGTGCCGAGACCCTTCGCCGCCACGGCACCACCTGCCTGATCCGTGGGCCGCATCTTCTCAACCTGCGGGCTCGGCAGGGGCGCTCCCCCCAGCCGGTGGCCATCGTCGTGAGTCGCCGAGGCCGTCTGCCTCCTGATCTGCCGTTCTTCCGCCAGCCCCTTGAGCGCTGGCTTCTGGTGGCCGAAGAGCCCGCCGAGCCCCCAGCGGACTTTCAGCGGACTCTTGCCCTTGCGGACTGGCCTCCCGCCCTCGCCCAGCTGGGTCGGCTCGGATTGGAGCGGGTCGCCGTGCTCGGTGGATCCGGACTGGCCCGGTCGCTTCTTGCGGCGGATCGGCTCGATGAACTCCAGCTCACCCTCTGCCCGCGGCTGTTGGGCGGCAGCCATCTCTGGCTGCCGCCCGGGTCGTCCGCGCCGGCCGCTGCCTCCTGGGAACTGAGAGAGTTGCGAGCCCTGGGCGGCGACGAGTTCCTGGTGCGTTACGTGCGCGAATCCTGCGGATCAGGCCCGGAGAGATCCTCCTCCTGGGGCGCGATCTCCTGGTAATAGTCGTCGAATTCCTGGTTGAGCGTCCAGAGCCTGCTCTCCTCACGGTGGGGAGACTGCCGTGCCGGGGTCTCCTGGCCCATCCTCTCGCGCTCTTGCTGCTCCAGCCGGCGCTGGCGCTGCAGCCGTTCGATCTCCTCCCACTCCTCCCGTTCCTGAGCTTCCCGCTCCAGTTCCTCCTCGCGGATGGCCCGCCGACGAGCCTCCTCCTGGGCACGCCGCAGCTGGGAGATGCGCTCATGGACTTCCCGCTCTTCCCGTTCCTCCTCCCGTTCGAGCGTCAGGAGCGACCGGCGGGCCTCCCGTTGCATTCGCTGCTGACTCAGCCACTCGATCCATTCGCTCAGCAGGCTCTGATCCTGGCCGGGACGGCGAGCACCGGCCGCGAAGGCGATGGCCATGCATGCCGCGATCGTGCCCATCCTCAGGCTCTGCACGATCGCGGTCCACAACTCGGCGGGCGTCGGGCCCGCCAGCTGCCGCCTGGCGGCGTTGCGGGCCTGGTCCAGGCCCTCCAGCAGATCCCCGCGCAGTTGGGGCAGGGGACGGGTGAGGTCGGTGGGGGCCAGCCGTGGTCCGTCGTTGCGGGCGAGGTTCTGCTGCAGCTCCTGGGGGCTGCGGGCCGCCAGGACCACCTGCCGCAGTTGGGCGTAGCGCTGGTCGGCCTGTCGCAATTGCCCGGCCTCGGCGGCAGCCTGACCTTCCAGGATGCGCAGGGTGGCGGCAGCGTGCAGGGGAATCAGCAGAACCATCAGAAGAGCCGCCGCCACCGCCAGCTGCTGCACGCTCCTGGTGAGCCGCGCCAGCAGTGGTTGTTCCGGCAGCAGGTAGCGGGCCAGGTGGATCAGCACCAGGCCGATCAGCGGAAAGCCCACGTTGTTGAGCACCGAACCCACAAACAGCCGCTGCCAGCGAGGCTCGAACGGCTGGGGCGGCAGCACGTCACTCAGCACCGTGGTGACATAGATCACGAAGAAGCCGAGAGCCGCGGCCGTCAGCAGGGACGCCACGTTCGACTTCGAGGGCCGTGGCTCCACCAACGGCGGTGCATCGGTCGGGTCCTCGGAAGCGAGCATCACAGGCGGCCGTTATCGCCTGACCCTATCGAAGCCTCACGGAGTCCTTCGCCCGGCGAAACGGCGACCCAGCTCCCGCAGCGGCACATCCCGCAGGCTCTCGCTCGGCAGGCCGAACATCCTGGCCAGGCATCGCTTCACCACCGCCTCGCTGTCATCGCCGAAGCGCCCCCCCAGCATCTCCGTGAGCACCCCCAGGCCCCGCCCGCTGGCATCGGTCTCCTCGATCAGGCAGCGGCTGGTGGGCCCGGCGATCTTGCGGCAGGGATCCCTCAGGGTGCGCTCCAGGTCCTCCTGACCTCCGGCGGCGGCTTCCAGGCACACCTCGGCCAGTCGTGCCTCCAGCTGGGGGCGGATCAGCATCAGCACCGGTCGCATCAGGCCCGCACGGGCAGGCGGCATTGTCCCCAGCACCAGGCTGAAGCCGGCGGCGAGCGGCAGGAAGAGGGAGAACGGCCGGGCCATGGGGAAGTCCTTGGGGGCTCTGGCGGAGGTCGTTCCCGTTAGTTTTGCGCGCACCCGAACCCGCCGCGTTCCCGGCCATGGCCGAGCTTCACATCCGCTGGTATCGGGCCACCGGCGAGCTCCCGCGGCAGCGCTGGCAGGAGCTGCTGGCCCTCAGCCACGGAACCGGCGCCGATGCTCAGCCCTTCTTCAGCTGGAACTGGCTGGATCACCTCGAGCGCAGCGGCAGCATCGTGCCGCGGGAGGGCTGGCAGCCCTGCCACCTGGGTGTGTGGCGAGGGGAGCGGCTGGTGGCGGTGGCCCCTCTTTACCTCAAAGGCCACAGCTACGGCGAGTTCGTCTTCGACCAGTCGTTTGCCCAGCTGGCCGACCAGCTGGGTCTTCGTTACTACCCCAAGCTGCTCGGCATGAGCCCCCTGAGCCCGGTGGAGGGTTATCGGTTCCTGATCGACCCGGACGAAGATGAGCAGGCGCTCACTGGAGCGATGTTGGAGGCCATCGACGGCTTCTGCCGGCACAACCGGATTCTCAGCTGCAATTTCCTCTACGTGGATCCGCGCTGGCGGCCTCTCGCCCAGGCTGCCGGCTGCGCTACCTGGCTCAACCAGCAGGGACAGTGGAGCAATCCTGGCCATCGGTCATTCGATGACTATCTGGCGGGCTTCAATGCCAACCAGCGCCGCAACATCCGTCGTGAGCGTCGTGCCGTGGCCGCCGCTGGACTCACCGTCACCCCGCTCACAGGAGAGTCGATCTCGGCAACCCTGCTGGAGCGTGTCCACGTCTTCTATGCCCGTCATTGCAGCCGTTGGGGCCCCTGGGGCAGTAAGTACCTCACCGAGTCCTTCTTCACTCAGGCCCCCGATGAGGTCCGCCGACAGCTGGTGGTCTTCAGCGCCCACCAGCAGGGCGGCGATCCGCTCCAGCCGCTGGCGATGTCGATGTGTGTAAGGGGCGTGGAGTCCCTCTGGGGGCGCTACTGGGGCAGTGACCTTGAGCTGGAGAATCTCCACTTCGAGGTCTGCTACTACGCCCCGATCGAGTGGGCCATCCATGAGGGCATCCAGCGTTTCGATCCCGGCGCCGGTGGCCGCCACAAGCGCCGCCGCGGTTTTCTGGCCGAGCCGCGCATGAGCCTGCATCGCTGGACGGACCCACGCTTCGATGCCCTGCTGCGCCAGTGGCTGCCGGAGGCGAACCGGGCGATGGAACAGGAGATCGAGGCGGTCAATGCGGAACTGCCGTTCGCGGCCACAGTGCCGGCTCAGCCGGGGCAGGCGGCGTCTGAGCTCGACCCCGGCGTCGAAGCCGCGTCAGGGCAAAGGCTCTGAATGGCTGGCCAGGCCATCCGCGCGTCCGCCTTCCGGGGGCCTGACTGCCCAAGGGCCGGGGCGGAGGTCAGGAGGGAGGTGGTCAATGCCGCGGAAAAACCCTCGCGGTGCCTGTTGAACCCAGGGCCTGGTCCAGCAGTTCCGATGCTCAGGCGAAAATCCCTGAGACCCCGCCGGCCGTCCGACTGGGGAAGCACGAGGCGGAAGTCGCTGACACTCAGCGGCTGGAACGTAGGGCTGTTGGGATCAATCAGCTGCCTTACCCCCAGTTCGGAGGCGAAGTCCCTCACCGAGCCGAACGCCGAAGGGCGTGCTCCTGGCTGCACAACTTGAGGTCGACTCCTGTCAGCTGAGCCCTGGACAGTCGGAAGAGTCTCCGGGCCCGTCGAGGAACCGGCCCCAGCGGGGGCGAGCGGGTCGTTGGCGCCGTCCGGCAAGGAGGGGGCGAAGAGCCCCAGCGGATCTGCTGCAGGAGCCTCGGGCGCTGTCCCGGTGTCCAGTGCAGATGGCATCGACGTGGCTGGCGGTGTCGACGACTCGCCCAGCCCGGTGGCCGAAGAGGGCTGGATCTGGGCAGTGGCCCTGGGCAGAAGGCACAGAGCAAGGCCCGCGATCGCTGAGGCAAGGCGGAACCGAAGCTGCAATGCCATGGGCGAGAGGTGGTTGAAGGGCTGGGCGTGCCGTGCTCCGCTGTCCAGGAAGCATGACCACCAGGTTAGGTCTCCTGTTGAACCTGAGGCGTTGCACGGGTCTGGGGAGATGCTGATCCGGTCCCTACGATTTCTCCATGGCCCAGAATCCCAGCCGCCCATCTCTTGAGGAGCTCGACGACTCCCTGTCGCAGCGGTTCATCCACCTGGATCCCGCCGGCTACTTCCTGATCCGCGTGGATGCTGGTGCTGGTGAGCTGGTGGTGGAGCACTACGCCAACGGTATCGATGAACGTGGGCTCGCAACCGACCCCGAGACCGGCGAGGTTCTGGCCTGCCGCGGCGGAGAGCCTCGCCAGCCGCGTGCGGTGTTCCGTGGCCGGAGTGCCAAGGAGGTGGGTATCCAGCTGACCGAGGGGGAGGGGCAGCAACCTCTCAGCCGGCTCGACCATGCCCTGTATCTGGGGCGTGAGCTCCAAAAGGCGGAAGGATGTCTGGTGCAGGGCCTCCTCTACGTTCAGGACTGATGGCCGCAGACCTGGTTGCCTGTCAGGCCGGCTGCAGCTCCCGGTCGGCCTGACGGGGTGCCGTCGGCGGATCGGGAGGCAGGGCCGCCAGTTGGTCCTGGATCTCCCTGGTGACCACGCCGCGGTACTCCTGGAAGTGCTCGTTATGGGCCAGGGTGACCAGGAACTGCTCAAAGTTCTCTGGGTTTTGGCGGGCGATCTTGGCGAGCGATGTCCAGAACCTGAAGCGCGTGTCACGCACGAATCCCTGACGCCAGATCACGATGGCCAGGGCACGGATGTCGGTCCAGGTGGGCAGGGTGGCCTTGCCCAGAGCCACGCGCTTCACATGCTTCTGCCAGCGGGGCTTACCGACCTTGGTGTAGTAGTGGGTTACTCGATCGATGTAGGCGTTCGGTTCATAAAGCCGGCAGAAGGCATCCACGTATTCGTTGGCGATATCGCGGATCGGACGGGTGGGGACGAAGTTCAGCAGGTTGGTCTGGTTCACTCCCTTGGCATCGGTCTTCTCCTGGATCAACCGACCTTCCTTCTCGAGGCGGTGCCAGAGCCCGGTGTTGGGCAGGGCCTGCAGCATGCCCATCATCGCGGCGGGAATGCCGGTGCGGCTCACGAAGGTCACGATGCGATCGCCGGCGCCGGTCTTCTCGCCGTCGAAGCCGATGATGAAGCCTGCCATCACCCGGATGCCGTAGGAGGTGATGCGGTCCACCGATTCCTCGAGCGAACTGCGTGTGTTCTGATGCTTACCGGCGATCGAGAGACTGGCTTCGTCGGGGGTTTCGATACCGAGGAACACCGAGTCGAAGCGGCATTCGGCCATCATCAGCATCAGTTCCTCATCGGAGGCGAGGTCCACGGAAGCTTCAGTTGCGAAGCTGAAGGGGTAGCCGTGATCAATCTGCCACTGCTTGAGGGCCGGCAACAGCAGCTTGGCGTTGCGCTTGTTGCCGATGAAGTTGTCGTCCACCAGGAAGATGGAGCGGCGCCAGCCGAGGTCGTAGAGGTATTGGAGTTCGGCGATCAACTGCTGAGGAGTCTTGGTGCGGGGCTTGCGCCCATAGAGAACGATGATGTCGCAAAACTCGCATTGGAACGGGCAACCCCGGGAAAACTGCACGCTCATCGAGTCGTAAGCGTCGAGCTCGAGCAGATCGAAGCGGGGGATTGGGGTTGCCGTCACGTCGGGCTTGTCGCCATTGGCGCTGAAGCGACCCTGCTTCTCGCCGCGCTCGATCGCCTCTACGAACTGGGGCAGGGTGATTTCACCCTCATCGAGCACCTTGAAGTCGGCCAGTTGGAGCTCGGGTGCATCGGGCGTGGAACTGGCGAAGGGGCCGCCCACCGCCACAGGCAGGCCCCGAGCCTTCGCCTTGCCGATCTGCACGGCCATGTCGGCCTTCTGCACGATCATGCCGGAGATCACAACCAGTTCGGCCCACTCCCATTCGTCATCGCGCACCTCGCGCACGTTGCGGTCAACCAGTTTCATCTCCCAAGACTGGGGAAGCAGGGCGGCCACCGTGACCATGCCGAGGGGCGGAAGCAGAACCTTGCGATTTACGAGTTCAAGGATCTTCTCGTAGCTCCAGAAGGTCTTGGGAAACTCGGGATAGACGAAAAGGGTGCGCATGCGGGTCGGCGGCGATCGTGTCGGCGGAGAACGGAGCCTGCGCGGCGTCGGCTGAGCCGGATCCGGAGTGTGGCAACCCTAGGCCGTCCGCTCCGGCTTCGCCGTTTTCGGGCCTCCTTTCTGCTGTAATACCCCGGTCCTTGTTCTTGCAGGCCATGGGAGCTGCGATCTATCTCGCGCTTGTGGGCGGTGGTTTGGTGGCCGCTTTCGCGATCACCGTCGTCCTGCGTGGCGTCAAGCTGATCTGAGCTCGCCCGGCGTCAGGCGTAGTCCGCTATGGCGCTTCAGCTCGACCACCCCGATCACCAGCCCTGAGCTCCCCAGCAGGGCAAAGCAGGCAGGCAACCCAAGGGCTCCCGTCAGGCCTGCGGCCACCAGCCCGCTGAGGCCACCGCCACCGAGAAAGGCGATCTGGCCGAGTCCGGCCATGCGGCCACGCATCTCCATCGGGGCCCCAACCTGGCCGATCAGATTCACCCCGGCCAGAAGGCTGGCTGTGCCGGCACCGATCAGGAAGGCCATCGACAGGGCCAGGGGCTCGGCCAGCCATCCGAGACGATCCGGTTGGGCGAGGGCCATCACCACCTGGGCCAGCCCGGTGAGCACGGTGCAGCCTCCCATCAGCAGGCCGGGCCGCTGGCTGAGCCAGCCGCTGTTCCTCTGCAGCACGATCCCCCCGAAGATGCTGCCGGCGGCCAGCACACTCGTGAACCATCCCAGCGCCTGGGGCGAGGGGCCGAGGATCCGGGCCGCGATCAGAGGGGCCAGTCCAGGGTGGAAGAAGCCCACCAGGCAGCTCAGGGCCGTGAACCGCAGCACATGGCGCAGGGTGGACCCGCAGGTTCGCCAGGCCGTGGCCATGCTGGCCGCCGCCCCGCCGCCGCTGCGTCGTTCCATTGCGCCGTGGGGATGGAGCAGCCACAGCAGTGCCACGATCGGCAGCAGATAGGTGGCCGCGTCGATCGCCAGCGCTCCGGCCGGCCCCTGGAACGCCACCAGCCAGCCGCCCAGGGGCGGGCCCACGAGCTTGCCCACGTTGAACACCACCGAGAAGCTCGCCAGGTAGGGCGCCAACTCCTCGGGCCGCTCCACGAGCAGGGCGGCGTATTTGTTGCGGGCTGCGAGTTCGTAGCTGCTGGCCACTCCCACCAGCAGGGTGCTGACCAGCAGGACGCCCATCTGCAGCGCCCCGGCCAGCAGCGGGATGGCCAGCGCCGCGAGAACGGCGGCTGCGAACAGTCCCCACTGGGCCCGGATCAGAACCCTGCGGCAGCCCAGTCGATCGGTGAGCACCCCGGCAGGTCCGCTCACCAGAAGGCTCGGCAGGGAGAGGGCGGCGAAATGCAGGGCGAGCAGCAGGGCGCTGCCGCTTCCCTGCATCAGGATCCAGCCCTTGGCCGTCAAACCGGCGAACGATCCGGCGGTGCTCAGCCCCGAGACCAGCAGGAAGATGCTGCGCTGCTGGGCCGGGGTCAAGCGCCCGTCCGTCGGGCAGCGAGCGCCTCGCTCACCATCGCCCTGGCTCCCACCACTTCCCCGATCAGGTCGTAGGTGTCGGCGGCGTTGATCCGCACCGGCACCATGGTTCCGGGGGCGGCACAGAGGCCGCCTTCCCCAGGAAGCACCCGGACCTCCCCATCCACCTCGGGGGCGTAGCGGGCGCAGCGGCCGAGCATCTCCCCGGTGCTGGGGTTCTCCTGCTCGATCAGGACATCCACGATCCGGCCCACCCAGGCGGCGTTGCGTGCGGCGGCGATCGGCTGCTGCAGGGCCATCAGCCGGTCCTTGCGCTCCTGGGCCACTTCGGTGGGCACGGGGTTGGGCAGTTCGGCGGCGGGGGTGCCCTCCTCCGGCGAGAACGTGAACACGCCTACGTGGTCGAACCGCTGTTCGGCCACGAAATCCAGCAGGTGCTGGAACTGCTCCTCGGTTTCGCCGGGGAAGCCCACGATGAAGGTGGTGCGCAGCACCGCATCGGGCAGCTGCTCGCGGATGCGCCGCAGCAGGCCGCCGGTCACGTCGGCCTGCCAGGGGCGGTTCATGGCCCGCAGCACCTCAGGATGGCTGTGCTGCAGCGGCAGATCCAGGTAGGGCAGCACGTTGGGCACCTCCCGGAAGGCCGCCAGCACCTCGGGGGTGAGGCCGGTGGGGTAGGCGTAGTGCACCCGGATCCAGGGGATCTCCACCTCCCCGAGGGCCCGCAGCAGTTCCGCCAGCTTCGGTTTGCCGTAGAGATCGAGACCGTAGTTAGTGGTGATCTGGCTGATCAGCACCAGCTCCTGCACTCCCTGGGCTGCCAGTTGCCGGGCTTCGGCCACGATCGATTCGATCGTGCGCGAGCGCTGGTCGCCGCGCAGGTGGGGAATGATGCAGAAGGCGCACCGGTAATCACAGCCCTCGGCCACCTTCAGATAGGCCACCGCCTCGCTGGTGGTGCGGAAGCGGGGCAGGTGCTCATCGCCCACGAAGGTGGGCACGGCACTCACCTGGTTCACCCGTTCGCCGGCCTCCACCCGCTCCAGCACGCTCACGATGTGCTGGTAGTCGCCCGTGCCCACGATCGCTCGGGCTTCCGGCAGGCTCTCGAGCAGTTCCTCCTGGAAGTGCTGAGCCAGGCAGCCGGCGATGATCAGTTCCTTGCCCTGCTCCGCCAGTTCCACCAGGGTGCGCACCGACTCCTCGCGGGCGTCTTGGATGAAGCTGCAGGTGTTCACCACCACCACCTTCGCTTCGCTCTCGTCGGCGCTCACGCCGTAGCCGGCCTGGGCCAGCAGGCCGAGCATGTGTTCGGTGTCCACCCGGTTCTTCTCACAGCCCAGGTGCGCGAAAGCCACCGTGGGGCGCGCAGCGGCATCCGGGCCGGCGCCAGCGGCAGGCGTGGTCGGGCCTTCGGGCATGGTCAGGGTTCCGGCGACGGGCCAATCCACCACCCTATGAAATCGCCGGCGACTGCGAGAATGACGCCACTGTCGCCCTCACCCGTGACCTCCACCCGTCTGGCCAGCCGCCTCCAGACCCGCCGCCGCAGCGACCCGGGTCTCCGCTGGGCCCGTATCGCCATGGCCGTGCTGGCCACCGTGGGCGCCATCGATACCGGTGCCATCACCCTCAAGCGCTGGGGGTTGATCGGGCCGCTGAGCTGCCCGGGCGGCGCCGATGGCTGCGACAAGGTGCTCAACAGCGCCTGGGGAAGCCTCTTCGGCCAGCCCTTGTCACTGTTCGGCTTCCTGGCCTATGCCGCGGTGGTGCTGATGGCCGTGCTGCCGCTGGTGATCCGGGGCGATGCTCGCAGCGCCCTGCATGAGCGCAGCTGGTGGGGGCTGTTCCTGGCCAGCACCGGCATGGCGATCTTCAGCCTCGTGCTGATGGGGGTGATGGTGTTCCGCATCCAGGCGTTCTGTGCCTTCTGCGTGCTCTCGGCCGTGCTCAGCGTGGCTCTGCTGGTGCTCTCCCTCATCGGAGGGGAATGGAGCGAGCGCGGTCCGCTGATCTTCCGCGGGGTGCTCACCGCCCTGGCGGTGGCGTTGCTAGGTCTGGGCTGGGCCAGCGCCGTGGGCCGGCCCGACACCGGTGGGCTGGCCAAGGGCATGCCGATTCCGGTCACCACCGCCAGCACCCCCGCCACGATCGCCCTTGCGGAGCACCTCACCCGCCAGGGCGATGTGATGTACTCCGCCTATTGGTGTCCCCACTGCCATGAGCAGAAGGAGCTCTTCGGCAAGGAGGCCGCCGCCAAGCTCAAGGTGATCGAGTGCGCACCCGACGGCTACAACAGCCAGGCCCAGCTCTGCGAGACCAAGGGGGTCAAGGGCTACCCCAGCTGGGAGATCAGCGGCAAGATCGACTCCGGTGTGAAACCCTTGGCCAAGCTGGCTGAACTGAGTGGTTTCCGGGGGGCCTTGCCCAACTAGGCCCAGGACCTGCTAGCAGATCGCCCCCTCTGGCAGGTCGTCCACAGGGGCAGTTCCAGGAGGTGCACCCCTGCTCTGGAGCGTGTGACACCTCCAGAACGGCTGCGACGCAGGCGTATCGATCCTGAAGTGGCCCCCTCGGCTCTCACTGCGGAACAGGGCAGCTTCGATCAGCTGCTCGGCCAGTACCAGCCGCTGATGCAGGTCCTGGACCCGCAGCAGAGCATCGCGACCTCTTCCAAGCTCCAGCACCTGGCCCGGTTCGAGATCCCGCGCCAGCCTCAGCAGCTTCTGCTGTTGCCAGCGCTCCCGCTGCTGGCGCACCCCGCCCAGGGCCCCTGCCAGATCGGAACCTTTCCGCTCGACCCCGGCCACCTGCCAGCACAGCTGGCGCAGGGTGCTGACCGCCTCCGTGGTGTCGACCGATTCCACTGCCCCAGGCTCCCGCTGCCGTACGGTTTCCGTGCGCAGCGGCGGCTGGAGGGGTTGCAACTCCAGGTTTCGCAGCCGACGGGCGAACACCAGGCATTCCATCAGCGAGTTGCTCGCCAGACGGTTGGCGCCGTGGACCCCGGTGCTGGCGACCTCGCCCACGGCGTAGAGACCCGGCAGGGAGGTCGCGGCATTCAGGTCGGTGGCGATCCCCCCCATCCAGTAGTGGGCGGCTGGAGCGACCGGGATCGGGGCACGGGTGGGCTCCAGCCCGAGATCCCGGCAGCGACCCAGGATCGTCGGGAACTGGCGCTCCAGCCGCTCGCTGCCGACCGGCCGCATGTCCAGCCAGAGGTGCTCCACACCCTGGGCCTGCATGCATCGGGCAAGGGCGCGGCTCACCTGGTCCCGCGGCGCCAGGTCGCCGCCGGCGAGCCCGGCCACCGGGCTCCGTCCCCGCTGGTCCACGAGCCGGGCTCCTTCGCCGCGCACCGCCTCACTGATCAGGAAGTGGGGCGCCCCCGGCAGCATCAGGGCGGTGGGGTGGAACTGCACGAACTCCAGATCGCGCAGCCTGGCTCCCGCGGCCCAGGCCATCGCCACTCCGTCTCCGCTGGCTTGGGTGGGGTTGGTGGTGTGGGCGAACAGATGTCCGCCGCCGCCACAGGCGAGCACCACAGCCCCACAGCGCAGCCAGCGCAGCCGCTCGCCGTCCAGCACCTGTAGGCCCACGCAGCAGCCCGCCTCGATCCAGAGCTGCAGCGCCGGCATCCCCTTGCGCAGCACGAGCCTGGGGCGATGGAGCACCTCACGCTCAAGGGCATCCACCAGGGCGCCCCCGGTCCGGTCCTGGGCATGCAGAACGCGTCTGTGGCTGTGGGCAGCTTCCAGGGTGGTGCTGAGCCCCTCGCTGTTGCGGTCGAACGCCATGCCGAGGGAGAGCAGCCGTTCGACGCAGGCCGGGGCCTCCCGCACCAGCACCTCCACGGCGGGCCGGTCGCACAGGCCTGCGCCGGCCCTGAGGGTGTCGGCGATGTGGCTTTCGAAACTGTCGTCGGCTCTTGTCACGGCCGCGATACCTCCCTGGGCCCAGCGGCTGGCGGAAGGCGGCTCGCGGCTCTTGCTCAGCAGCAGCACCCGCAGGCCCTGCGGCAACTCCAGACAGGTCATCAAGCCAGCGGCGCCGCTGCCCACCACCACCACGTCCCATTCCGACGCCAGGGGTGCCGCCGGCGGCGCAGCCGCCGCGTCGTCGACCATCGGGTCCGCGCGGAAGAGAGCCGAGCCTATGGGAGCGTGCGCCGCGGCGCACGGCCATGAAAAAGCCGCCAGCGGGAGCACGGCGGCCAGGGGTGGTCAAGCCAGGGAAGGGTCAGCGGTAGACGCCGTCATTGATGCGATCGAAACCTTCGTTCAGAGCGATCGAAGGCGGGGTCACCGTGAAATTGCCCTTGTACTTCTCGAACAACTCCTTCTGGCGCTGGGTCAGGTCGAGCTTGAGGACGTCGTCGACACTCTCGTAGGGACCACCCAGCACGATCTTGCCGGCCAGGGTCGGGTACATACCGGGGTACTGCTGGAAGCGGCGCACCGAGGAGTTGTTCAGGTCCACTTTGCCGACAGTTTCGGCGATCTTGTCGTCGGCGACATTGCGCCGCACCTCATCGGCGAACGCCGCGCCCGGCAGGGCCAGCCCCATCAGCAGACCCACCATCACCACACCACTCATCAGCCAGGCGAGCAGCCGCTTCATCACGAACTCCGCAGGAGAAGGGACAGAGAAACCAAGAGACAGGCGTTCCAGGGGAGCGCCGGATTTCAACGTTACAGACCACCCGCCTTTCGACTCCAGGCCGGTTCTCCGCCTTTTGCAGTTCTTAGGACCGAGGGGCTGCTCAGGGGCCCGGACCTTCAGATCAAGCCGCTGAGCCGCGGAGCCAGCACGGCCGCGGCAAGGAAGAGGCCGTCTACAGCAAGAGTGGTGGCCAGGGTGGCGGCCGCCACGTCGGCGGCCTGGCCCCGACCCCGCAGGCTCCGACAGAGGATGAGCAGGAGCACGGCGAATCCCGTCACCAGACTCAGGCCGAGAGGGTTCATGACCTGATCGCCGCAGATCCTGAGCAGGCCAGCGGCCTCCTCCGGAGAGGCCTGCAGCACTGCCACCCAAGACGGCATCAGCCCGATCAGGGCGATGGCCCCGTCGGTGGCTGCTGTTCCGAGCAGGGAGGCCAGGTAGAAAGCTCCGGCCAGGCGCCAGCGGCCAGGAAGGCCCGCAAGGGCGAGCGGAAGGGCGAAGGCCTCGATCGGCAGATGCCACACCGGATGCAGGCGGAACCAGCCCCAGAAAAGGGTGCCTCCCAGCCAGCTGCCGGCAAAACCCACCAGCAGAGCTCCCAGCCCGCGCCGGTTGTCGTCGTCGGATCTCTCAAGCGCAACCCCGGTGCTCAGAAGCACCGCCGTGAACAGAACTGCAGCCATCGGGGCCTGGCGCACCCACGGGGCCTGCACGAACACCGGGCCTGCCACCAGCAGGGCGGCTGCGAGGGGAAGCAGCGGCGGCGCCATGCTCCGCGAGGAGGGAAGCACGGATCGCAGGGCGTCCGTCGAGGAAAGGCTGGTCGGGACGCCGATCACCCGGATGTGAAGAAAGTTGGCCAACCTTAAGGGGCCTGGGGGTTGGCGCCGCGCCGGGCGCGGCCATAGGTTCGGCATCCGCGTCATCGCTCTCATGCCCCTTGTCGCCACGGCCGACCCCCTTCCTCTGGGGGTGGCCTGCTGGCATGCCCTCGTGCTGGGCGTGGTGCAGGGGCTCACCGAGTTCCTGCCGATCAGCAGCACGGCCCATCTCAAGGTGGTGCCGGAGGTGCTGGGCTGGGGGGATCCCGGCGTCGCCTTCACCGCGGTGATCCAGCTCGGCAGCATCGCAGCGGTGCTGGCCTACTTCCGCCACGACCTGCGGGAGGTTTTCCATGGCATCGGTAGGGCCTTCCGCCACGGGCAATGGTCGGATCCATCTGCGCGTCTGGGGGTGGCGATCGTGCTGGGGACGGTGCCGATCCTGCTGGCCGGAGTGGCCCTCAAGCGTTGGCTGCCTGATTACGAGTCTTCGGAGCTGCGCAGCATGGTCTCGATCGGTGTGGTGTCGATCGTGATGGCGCTGCTGCTGGCCCTGGCCGAACTGGTCGGCAGCAGGCGGCGCCAGCTCGATCAGGTGGCGCCGAGGGACGGGATCCTCGTCGGTCTGGCCCAGGCCCTGGCCCTGGTCCCCGGCGTCTCCCGATCGGGCAGCACCCTCACGGCGTCTCTGTTCGACGGTTGGCAGCGTCCGGCCGCTGCACGCTTCTCCTTTCTTCTTGGCATCCCTGCCATCACCCTTGCGGGCCTGGCGGAGTTGAAGGCTGCCTTCGCCTCCGAGGTGAACGGAGGGCCGATTCCCACCCTGGTGGGGGTGATCTCCGCCGGCCTGGTCTCCTGGGCTGCCATCGCCTGGCTGCTGCGCTTCCTGCAGCAGCACACCACGTGGATCTTCGTTGTCTACCGGCTTCTGTTCGGGTTCACGATCCTGATCTGGTTTCGCCATCTCGGCGTCTCCGCACCCTGAGGGCCGCCCGCCACACTGGAGTCAGGTCCCAGTTGCCCGCCTCCTGTGTGGAATGAGCCTTCCGCTGGCATTGCCCTGGCCGAGCTGGGCACGGAACCAGGATCCCGACTCCCCCAGCCCGCGATCGTCGCTCATGTCGAGCCGGATTCGATCGGGGAGCAACTGGGTTTCCAGCCGGGCGATCGGCTGCTGAGCATCAACGGCATCCGTCCGCGCGATCTGATCGATTTCCAGGTGCTCCAGGGCGGCGAGGAACTGACCCTGGAAGTCGAGGATCCGGACGGCAGCCTGCACGTCGTCGAACTGGAGAAGGATCCCGATGAGGGGCTTGGCCTGGGCTTCACCGAGGCATTGTTCGATGGTCTGCGGCAGTGCAACAACCGTTGTCCGTTCTGTTTCATCGATCAGCAGCCTCCAGGCCATCGCCGCAGCCTCTACCTCAAGGACGACGATTTCCGACTGAGCTTTCTCTACGGCTCCTACCTCACCCTCACCAATCTCAGCCCCGCCGACTGGCAGCGAATCGAGGAGCAGAGGCTCTCCCCCCTGTTCGTTTCGGTGCATGCCACCGACCCGGAACTCCGCAGCCGCCTGCTGCTCAACCCCCGGGCCGGCCAGCTGATGGAGCAGCTGCGCTGGTTCGCCGACCGGCGGCTGCAGATCCACGCTCAGGTCGTGGTGTGCCCCGGCCTCAATGATGGCGAAGCCCTGGCGAGGACCTTGCGCGACCTGGAGGGCTTCGGATCCGGCGACTGGCCGGCGGTGCTGTCGGCTGCTGTCGTTCCGGTGGGGCTCACCCGCTTCCGCCCAACAGGGGATCAACTGCGTCCCGTGACGCCAGCGATCGCTGCTGCCGTGATCGACCAGGTCGAACCCCTGCAGGAGAGCTTCCTGAGAACCATGGGCAGCCGCTTCGCCTGGCTCTCCGATGAGTGGTATCTGATGGCGGGCCGCCCCCTCCCCCCCCGACCCGACTACGAGGATCTGCCCCAGCGGGAGAACGGTGTCGGCAGCATCCGCGGCTTCCTGGAGGAACTTGATCAGGCCACCCGCACCCTGCCGCGGGCTGTATCCCAGCCCCGGCGCTTCAGCTGGGTGGTGGGCCGGCTCGTGGCCCAGGCCTTGAAGCCTGTGGTGGACCGGCTCGACGCCGTGGAGGGCCTGAAGCTGATCCTCCACGGCCTGCCCAGTCCTTACTGGGGGCAGGATCAGGTGGTCACCGGCCTGCTCACCGGCGCCGATCTGATCGAGGGACTGTCCGGCCGCGACCTGGGCGAGAGGTTGCTGCTGCCCCGGGTGATGCTGCGGCAGGGGGACGATGTCTTCCTCGACGATCTCTCGCTGGCCCAGGTTCAGGCCGCTCTGCCGGTTCCGATCCAGCTGGTCGGAGGGGCGGACGATCTGGTGGCCGCGTGTGTCGGAACCACCGATCGTGTTGCCTAAGCTCTGCGGATCCATTCGGTTCGGGTCGTGAGGCGACATCAGCTCCTGCTTGCCGCCCTGGTACTGACCCCGGCCCTCACGGCTCTTCCCCTGCCCCTGCGGGCTCAGGTCAGTCCGGCAGCTTCCCCCGCCGCCGATCCAGTTCCCGAGCCTCTGGCGTCTCCCGGGGCTTCCCCTGCTCCAGTGCCACCGGCCGCGGCTGCCGGTTCCGCTCCCCGCGGAGCGGATGAGGTGCCTCTCGCCCCGGTCACCAAGGGAGATCGCCCCCGATCCGATCCCAGCGTTCTCCCTCCACCGTCCACGCAACTCCCACCAGGGCTGGGAGATCTCAAGGGTCCCCGCTCCCTCGAACTCCCCAATCGCCCGGCCCAGGTGCGCATCCGCGAACTGCGGCCCCTCGGGCTCACCGACGTGGAGACCCTGGCCGAGGTCAACAATCCCAACCTGAAGGCCCTGGCCATGCAGGTGGAGCAGGCCCAGTCGAATTTACGGGCCCAGATCGCGCTCTGGTACCCCACCCTCGATCTGCGGGGCAGTTCCTTCCCCACGTACACCGGCGGAGAGAACTTCGGCACTACCGGTGGTGGCAGCGGCTCCAACCGCACCATCACGAGCATCTGGCAGATGCAAACGGCCCTCGAGGCCCGCTGGGCCCTGATCGATCCGAGCCGTACCCCCACGATTGCGGCCGCCCGCGATGAGTTCGAGAAGGCCAAGAACCAGTACCTGATCGGCCTCCGCGACCTACGCCTTCAAGCGGCCCAGATCTACTTCGATCTCCAGCGCGCCGACGAACGGGTCAGGATCGGCCAGGAGTCGGTGCGCGCTTCTCTGGTGAGCCTTCGGGACGCCCGGGCCCGCTTCCAGGCCGGCGTTGCCACCAAGCTCGAGGTGCTGCAGGCCGAAACCCAGCTCTCCCGCGACCAGCAGCTGCTCACCACCAACCTGGCGGAGCAGTCGGTGGCACGCCGCGCTCTGGCGGCCCTGCTGGATCTGCCCCAGGACGTCAGCCCCACCGCCAAGGACCCTTCCGTCGTGGTCGGCACCTGGCTGCCCTCCCTGCAGGAGAGCATCGTGGCCGCCTATGCGTTCCGCGAAGAGCTCGATCAGGCGTTGCTCGACATCTCGATCGCCAACAGCAGGGCCAACGCCCAGCTGGCCCAGGTCCAGCCGTTCCTGAACATCGTCAACACCCTCAGCGGTGGCCGATCCTTCGGCTATCAGAACGTCAACGTTGACCGCGTCGGCCAGGCCCCGATCACCAGCGAGGAGGGCTGGAACGTCGACAACACCGTCGGCATGACCTTCTCCTGGCGTCTCTTTGACGGAGGCCGCGCCCGTGCCCTTTACCGCCAGCAGAAACAGGTCGCCGAGGAGAACCGCTTCCGCTTCGCCGACCGCCGCGACAACATCCGCCGTGAGGTGGAAACCAGCTTCTACGAACTGGAGAAGAACAACCGCAACATCACCACCACCGCACAGGAGGTGGTCTCCGCCAGGGAGTCCCTGCGCCTGGCCCGTCTCCGCTTCCAGGCGGGCGTCACCACCCAGCGCGAGGTGGTCGATACCCAGCGCGACCTCACCCAGGCCGAGGTGCGCCATACCGACGCCATCGCTGACTACAACCTCCGTCTGGTGGAGCTTCGCCGACGCACCGGTCTGGATCTGATCGCCCTCTGCCGCCAGCCCGAGCTGCCTGCCGGCAAACCCAGGGTCCAGGGTGTCGGTGACGTTCCGATCGAGCCCCGTCCGCTGCTGCCGGCCTGCAACGCCGACAACTCCCAACGCCCCTCCCCCTTCTCTACCCCTTGAGCGCTTCCCCCCGCCCGGGCCTGACCGTTTTCACGACCCTGCGTCTTGGCCTGTTCCAGGCCTGTCTGGGTTGTCTGGCCGTGGTCTTCGCAGGGATGCTCAACCGGATCATGATCAGCGAGCTCGCCTTCCCCGGCTTGCTGGTGGGGGGTGCCTTGGCTTTTGAGCAGTTCGTCGCCCCCGCCCGTGTTCTGTTCGGTCAGTTGTCGGATCGCCACCTACTCGCCGGGCGGCGAAGGGTTCCCTATGTGCTGCTGGGCGCGTTCCTGTTCTGCCTGCTGGCCGTCATTGCCGTTCCCCTGATCTTTCACGTCGGGGTTTTGCTCCCCAGCGGAGATCAGCCCCGGCTGGGTTTCGCGATCGCTGCCCTCTGCGGCCTGTTCGCCCTCTATGGGCTTTCGGTCTCGCTCGCCAGCACCCCGTACCTGGCCCTGGTGATTGATCGCACCAGCGAAGCGGAGCGGCCCAGGGCGGTGGGCCTGATCTGGTGCATGCTCACGGTGGGCATCGTGGTGGGGGCCATCGCCATTTCCATCAGCCTCCGCTCTCTGGATGGGGTGAGCGATCCGGAGGTGCTGGAGCCGGTGCTGATGCGCTTCATGACCACCCTTGCCGGGATCGTTTTCGCCCTCACCGTGTTCGCCACCTGGGGGATGGAGGCTCCACGCCAATCGACTGCCTCTTCGGAGGCGCCGGACTTGCACCGTGAGGATGCCGTCACCCTGCGTCAGTCGTGGGCGCTGATCACCTCCAGCCGCCAGGTGCTGATCTTTTTCGGCTTCCTGATCCTGTTCACCCTCGGTCTGTTTCTGCAGGACCCGATCCTCGAGAGTTACGGGGCCCAGGTGTTCGGCATGCCGATCGCCGCCACGGCCCAGCTCAATGCCTTCTGGGGAATCGGCACCCTCGTGGGGTTGCTGGTTGCCGGCCTCTGGATCGTCCCGCGACTGGGCAAGCTCCCCACGGCTCGCCTGGGCTGTCGGCTGATCGCGGCCGCGTTGTTTCTGCTGATGCTGTCCGGCCTGTCGCGCAGCGTTCCGGTTCTTCAGCTCGTCATGCTGCTGTTCGGACTGGCGGCCGGTGTGGGCACCAACAGCGCCCTCTGTCTGATGCTCGATCTCACGCTCCCCCAGGCGGCCGGCACCTTTGTCGGAGTCTGGGGGCTGGCCCAGGCCCTCTCGCGTGCCCTCGGCAAGGTGCTGGGAGGCGGGCTGTTCGATCTCGGCCGATCCCTCCCCCTTGGACCCGGACCGTATCCTGCCTTCGCGCTGGTGCTCGGGGTGGAACTGATCATCGCCCTGGCGGCCTTGCTGTTGCTCGAGCGGGTCAATGTCCATCGCTTCCGCCAGGACACCGGACGCAGCCTGGAACGGGTGATGGCCCTGGAGATCGGATGAACATCCCGCCTCCCGTCCTCGACTCCGCCCTCTCGGAGCTGATCGACCGGGTGGCCGATCGCCAGCGCCTCGACTTTGGACACATGGCCTCGGAGGCCAAGGCCGATGGCTCTCTGATCACAGCCTGCGATCGATGGAGCGATGCCGCCATCGTCGATGGTCTGGCTGACCTCTTCCCAGGGGAGGGCGTCCTCAGTGAGGAGGGCCAGCAGCGTGTTCCCAGCACGGAAGCCTTCTGGGTGGTGGACCCACTGGATGGCACCACCAATTTCGCTGCAGGCATTCCCTACTGGGCCATTTCGGTGGCCCGTTTCAAGGAGGGAGTGCCGGTGCTTGCCATTCTCGACGTTCCTCCCCTGCGCCAGCGGATCGTGGCCATCCGCGGCGAGGGGGCCTGGCGGAATGGCAAGCCCCTCCATCCCCCTGGTCTGCATGCCAACCCAGCCGGTTGCGCTTCCCTCTGCAGCCGCTCGATCGGCGTGCTGCAGAAACTTCCCCACCGGCGTTTCCCCGGAAAGATCCGTCTTCTGGGGGTGGCGAGCCTCAACCTCGTCAGTGTGGCCATGGGGCAGACCGTGGCTGCGTTGGAGGCCACCCCCAAAATCTGGGACCTTGCCGCCGCCTGGTTGGTGCTGCAGGAACAGCACTGCTCGCTGCGCTGGCTCGCCCGCCATCCAGGCACGCTGATTCCCGGCGAAGATCTCGCTCTCACCGACTTCCCTCTGCTGGTCGCCGACCGCCCCAGCACCCTCGAATGCTTCCTGCCCTGGGGCGATGCGTTGTTGGCCGATCCCTCACCGGCACCTTCGCCGGAGTCTTGACCACGCCACCCCCGTGTGGTAAGATATTGAACTGCGCGGGGAACCGCGTGGGCCCAGGTTGAGAGTTGCGAGGCAGGAGCAGCCGAGGAGGCTGTGAGAGCGGAGCGAGGGAAAGCCTGGGGGGACGAACTGCTAGGTTCGTCAAGCTTCTGAGAGC
>QLAH01000239.1_pt1 | contig 39922 bp, 37 predicted proteins | sample 4693081 | NCBI WGS metagenome assembly QLAH01 (sample SAMN09425401, study PRJNA476045) | Lake water metagenome, whole genome shotgun sequencing project. | reverse complement strand
GAGGAGAACGCCGAGATTCAGCAGCCCCCCAAGCGGGAGGGCCGCAACATGATCATGTTCCTCAGCCCCCGCAAGCAGGCGGCCGGCAAGACGGCGGCCGCCGCGGCCGGCTAAGCCGCCATCAGGCCGAACCCCGGTCCCCCAGCACCTGCTCGAAGCTCTCGAGCAGCAGCGACCAGCCCGTCGCCGCCGCCTCGGGACGATGGTCGGGCCGGGCCGAGCACATGAAGCCGTGTCCCCCCTCCAGCCGCACCAGCCGGTGGGGCGGGGTCGGCACCGCGGCCAGAACCCGGGCGGCGTTGGCGGCCGAAAGGGCCGTTTCGATCGCGGCCACATCCGCCGGGGGGATGAGGGGATCGTCATCGCCGCAGATGCACAGCAGCGTGCCGCCGATCGACGGCACCAGATCGAGGCTGGCGGGTCCACCGCCGGGACGCCCCGAGGCCACGCCGGCGCCGTAGAAGTCCACCGTGACGGCCACCGCGGGCAGGGTGGCCGCCAGCAGGGCGACATGGCCACCGAAACAGAACCCCACACAACCCAGGCCGGCGGCTGACGAGGGCAACTGCTCCTGCAGCCAGTCAGCGGCCAGGCCCACATCGGCGAGCAGCTGGTCGGTGCGGGTGCGCTCCTTGTGGCTGCGGCCCAGGGCCAGCTCCTCCGGGCCGTAACCCAGATCCAGCTCAGGGGCGGTGCGGGCGAACAGGGGCACCGCCAGCACCGCGTACCCCGCCGCCGCCAGCCGCTCCGTCACGCTCCGGATCCAGCCGTTGATGCCGAACACCTCCGGCAGCACCAGCACCCCTCCCCGGGGCGGTCCTTCGGCGGGTCGGGCCCACCAGCAGCGCAGCGGCACCTGGTCCGGGCGGCGGGGGTCGATCGACTGCCAGGAGGCGACGGAATCGGAGACGGACAAACCGGCACAGGGCAACCGGCACATGGTCGTATGACAACGAGGGAATTGTCACGGGGCCCAAAGCTCCTTAGGGTGGCGGCCAGAACCCCTGGCCACACTGGCGTGCGTTTTCACATCCAGCAGGAGAGCGACATCCCGGCGTCGACCCAGCTGTACAACCAGATCTGCTTCGCCATCGCCGCCCGGCATTACCCACCGGGCCACCGATTGCCGAGCACGCGCCAGCTGGCCATGCAGACCGGCCTGCACCGCAACACGATCAGCAAGGTCTACCGCCAGCTCGAAACCGACGGCGTGGTGGAGGCCATGGCCGGCTCGGGGATCTATGTGCGTGACCAGCAGAACCCGCGCGAGATCAAGCCGCCGCCGGGGCTGCGCAGCAAGGCCCTGCCGGACATCGACCGGGAGGTGCGCCAGAGCGTCGATGGGCTGCTGAATGCCGGCTGCACCCTGCAGCAGGCGCGGGAGCTGCTCACCCGCGAGATCGACTGGCGGCTGCGCTGCGGCGCCCGGGTGCTGGTGAGCACCTCCCGCGAGGACATCGGCGCCTCAATCCTGATCGCCGAGGAACTCAAGCCCAGCCTGGAGGTGCCGGTGGAAGTGGTGCCGATCGAGGAGCTGGAATCGGTGCTGGAGACCTCCAGCAAGGGCACGGTGGTCACCAGCCGCTACTTCCTCCAGGAGGTGGAGCAGATCGCCAAGGTGCACGGCGTGCGGGCCGTGCCGGTCGACCTCAACGACTTCGGCCACGAACTGGGCATGCTCAAGGAGCTGCGTCCCGGCAGCTGCGTGGGCCTGGTGAGCATCAGCCCCGGGATCCTGCGGGCCGCCGAGGTGATCCTGCACAGCATGCGGGGCAACGAACTGCTGGTGATGACGGCCAATCCCGACACCAGCAGCCGCCTGCTGGCCCTGCTGCGGGCCTCCAGCCACGTGATCTGCGACAAGCCCAGCCTGCCCCTGGTGGAGCAGACCCTGCGCCAGAACCGCGCCCAGCTGATGCGCCTGCCCATGGTGCACTGTGCCCAGAGCTACCTTGGCGCCGCCACCATCGACCAACTGCGCAAGGAGATCGGCCTCCTGGCGGTCTGAAGTCCGGAACCCATGCTCGATGCACTCAGGGCCGACCTGGCCATCATCCGGCAACGGGATCCGGCCGCCAGGGGCACCCTGGAGATCCTGCTCTGCTATCCGGGCTTCCATGCCATCGAGCTGCACCGCGTCAGCCACCGCCTCTGGCGGCTGGGCCTGCCCCTGATCCCCCGGCTGCTGAGCCAGCTGGGACGCCTGCTCACCGGCGTGGAGATCCACCCGGGCGCCCGGATCGGCCGCGGCGTGTTCATCGACCACGGCATGGGCGTCGTGATCGGCGAAACCAGCGTCATCGGCGACAACTGCCTCCTCTACCAGGGCGTGACCCTGGGGGGCACCGGCAAGGAGCACGGCAAGCGCCACCCCACCCTGATGGACAACGTGGTGGTGGGGGCGGGGGCCAAGGTGCTGGGGGCGATCACCGTGGGCCCCAACACCCGCATCGGCGCCGGCTCGGTGCTGCTGCGCAACGTGGGGGCCGACAGCACCGTTGTGGGCATTCCCGGCCGGGTGATCCACCAGGCGGGGGCCCGCATCGATCCCCTGGCCCACTCCGCCCTGCCGGATGCGGAGGCCTCGGTGATCCGCAACCTGATGGAGCGCATCGACAGCCTGGAGAACGACGTCAACCGGCTGCAGGCCTGCCTGCGGGAAGTGGCCGCCGGCAGGCCGTTGCAGGAACCCTGCAGCGGCAACGCCCAGAACCTGCGCGATCGGGAGATTCTCGAGTTCCTGGGGGAAACCGCGAGCGGCGAGGAGACCCCCCTCAGGCCGTGACCGCCTGGGGCACCTGGGGCTGGAACATGAACATCGAGTAGATCACGTTGCGCCGCATCTGGGTCATCATCTCCAGGAACATGTCGTAGCCCTCGTTCTTGTATTCGATCAGGGGATCCTTCTGGCCGTAGCCCCGCAGGCCCACCGATTCCCGCAGGGCTTCCATGGCCTGCAGGTGCTCACGCCAGAGGGTGTCGATCTGCTGGAGGATGAAGAAGCGCTCCGCCTCCCGCATCAGGCCGGGCCGCATCTGCTCGATCTGACCCTCCTTGATGTCGTAGGCATTGCGCATCTGCTCCTGCAGGAAGGCCTTGAGCTCCTCCATCGTCAGGCCGCCCACCTGCTCGGGGGAGAGGTCCTCCAGCAGGTAGATGAATTCCTTGACCTTCTCCACCAGGCGGGTGAGATCCCACTCCTCGGGCGGCAGATCCGGGTTCACGTAGGCCTCGACGATGTCGTCGATGGTGCGCTCGCCGTAGCCGATCACCTGCTGCTTGAGCTCCCTGCCCTCCAGCACCCGGCGCCGCTCGGTGTACACCGCCTTGCGCTGGTTGTTCATCACCTCGTCGTACTCGAACACCTGCTTGCGCATGTCGTAGTAGTACGTCTCCACCTTCTTCTGGGCCCCCTCCAGGGAGCGGGTGAGCATGCCCGATTCGATCGGCATGTCCTCCTCCACCCGGAAGGCGTTCATCAGACCCGCCACCCGGTCGCCGCCGAAGATGCGCAGGAGATTGTCTTCGAGGGACAGGAAGAAGCGGGTGCTGCCCGGGTCGCCTTGGCGGCCGGCCCGGCCCCGCAGCTGGTTGTCGACGCGGCGCGATTCGTGGCGTTCGGTGCCGATCACGTGCAGGCCCCCGGCGGTGCGGACCTGGGCCTCCTCCTGCTTGACCACGACGTCGTACTCGGCACGCACCTGGGCGATCAGTTCCCGCAGGCGCTGGATCTGGGCGTCGTCGGTGGGGGCCTTCTCCGCCGCCTGGGCGATGCGGTCCTCGAGTTCGAGCACGGTCAGGGTGCGGTCGCCCCAGGCCGCCACCAGCTCGCGGGCGAAGCTGGAGAGTGCCTTCTCCGTGTCTTCGGAGAGGCTGCAGGGGTAGAGGTTGCCGATGGCCCGGGCCTCGGTGGCGGGCCTGGAGCTGGGGGCCACGGCGCCGCCGAAGCCGGCCGGCGCTTCGGTGGAACGCTGCAGGGGCACCGGCGGACGGTGGCCCTCCTCGGGGCGCACCAGCCGCGGCAGCAGAACTTCCCGCAGCTTGAGGCGGGCCATGTAGTCGCTGTTGCCGCCCAGGATGATGTCGGTGCCCCGGCCGGCCATGTTGGTGGCGATGGTGACGGCGCCGGCCCGGCCCGCCTGGGCGACGATCTCGGCCTCCCGCTCCACGTTCTCCGGCTTGGCGTTGAGCAGGTTGTGGGGGATCGCCTGCTCCTGCAGCAGGGTGGAGAGCAGCTCCGATTTCTCCACGCTGGTGGTACCCACCAGCACAGGACGGCCGCTCTTGTGCACCTGGGCGGTCTCGGCGGCCACGGCCTGCCACTTCGCCGTTTCGGTCTTGTAGACCTGGTCGGGCCAGTCGGCGCGGGAGCGGGTGCGGTTGGTGGGCACCACGGCCACTTCCAGCTTGTAGGTCTTCTCGAACTCCACTTCCTCGGTCTTGGCGGTGCCGGTCATGCCGGCGAGGCGGGGGTAGAGCAGGAAGAAGTTCTGGTAGGTGATGCTGGCCAGGGTCTGGGTCTCGGGCTGGATCGGCAGGGCCTCCTTCGCCTCGATCGCCTGGTGCAGGCCGTCGCTCCAGCGGCGCCCCGGCATCACCCGGCCGGTGAACTCGTCCACGATCACCGCGTCGGAGTCGCGCACGATGTAGTTGACGTCCTTGACGAACAGCTCCTTGGCCTTGAGGGCGTTGTTGATGAAGTGGGCCCAGGGGTCCTGGGGGTTGAAGAGGTCCTGGACACCGAGCAGCTGCTCCGCCTTCTGGTAGCCCTCGTCGGTGAGGGTGACGTTGCGCTGCTTCTCATCGACCTCGTAATCGCCCTCGGGATCGATGCCGTCCTTGCCCATCTCGGCGGCACGCACGAGCTCGCCGGCGATCCGGGCCGCCTGCATGTACTTCTCCTGGGGCCGCTCGATCTGCCCGGAGATGATCAGGGGGGTGCGGGCCTCGTCAACGAGGATCGAGTCCACCTCGTCAATGATGCAGTACTGGAACTCGCGCTGCACCACCTCGGCGATGTCGCTCGCCATGTTGTCGCGCAGGTAGTCGAAGCCCAGTTCGGAGTTGGTCGCGTAGGTGATGTCGCAGGCGTAGTTGCGACGCCGCTCCGGCGGGCTCATGTCCTGCTGGATCAGGCCGACGCTCAGCCCCAGGAAGCGGTGGATCTGGCCCATCCACTCGGCGTCGCGGCGGGCCAGGTAGTCGTTCACCGTGACCACGTGGACCCCGCGGCCGGTGAGGGCGTTGAGGTAGGCCGGCAGGGTGGCCACCAGGGTCTTGCCCTCGCCGGTCTTCATCTCGGCGATCTGGGCGTTGTGCAGCACCATGCCGCCGATCAGCTGCACGTCGAAGTGGCGCATGCCCAGCACCCGCTTGCCGGCCTCCCGCACCACGGCGAAGGCCTGGGGCAGCAGCTCATCAAGCAGGGCCTTGCGGCGTGCCGCCGTCTCGGGCTTCTCCAGCTTCTGGCGGAACTCGGCCGTCAGGCCCCGCAGCTCCTCGTCGCTGAGGGGCTCGATCTCCTCCTCCAGCAGATTGATGTCGGACACCAACGGCTGGTAACGCTTCAGCTTGCGGGCATTGGGATCACCCAGCAGCAGCTTGAGCATGGAGTTGGCCTGTCCGTAGTTTCTTACCCTACCATCGCAAAACCGTGGCCGAGAGCGAAGAATCGTGCTGCTGCAAGGGTTCTCGGCGCCCCCGTCGCCGGGGATCCGCACCTGGGGAGCCCTCCGGCGCCGACCACCTAGCAGGATTCGCAGCTGATGCCCTTCACGCCGGCCCGTTGAGCACCGCCATCCCCAGGCCCCCCGACCCTGCCGCAGCCCCGGTGCGGCTGGTCCGCCACAGCGGCCTCTGCCTGCGCCTGCGCTGGCGGTTGGCGGCCCTCGGCGCCCTGCTCGACGGCCACAGCTTCTGGGCCACCGGCCGGCGGCGCTCCCAGCTGGCACAGATGCTCAGCGGCAGCCAGGTGGTGGTGAGCGCCTGGCAGGGGAACCAGCTGGTGGGGTTCGGGCGCGCCACCAGTGACGGCGTGTTCCGCGCCGTGCTCTGGGACGTGGTGGTGGCGGCGGACCACCAGGGCCGGGGACTGGGACGGCGGATCGTGGAGGAACTGCTGGCCAGCCCAGCCGTGGCCGCTGCCGAACGGGTGTATCTGATGACCACCACGGGCGAGGGCTTCTACGAGCGCCTGGGCTTCAGCCGGGTGGACAGCCAGCGCCTGATGCTGAAACAGACAAGCGGATGAAGAGATTCGAACTCTCGACCCTCTCCTTGGCAAGGAGATGCTCTACCACTGAGCTACATCCGCATTGATCGGACCCATGCTTGCGTGCCGATAACGGCGCCGGGCTCGGCCCTGCCGGTTCACACCGACTGGTCGAGCATGCCCCATGGGGGGTCCCTTGGTCAAATGGGGGCGGTGACGGCGAATCCGGGGATCGGGGGCGCCAGGCGGAAGCGCCCATAAAGTCCAGGGGTGGCGGTGGCGGCTAGGCATGTGGTGGCGGACTCCCTGGCTGAGACAGCGGCGGCTGCTGCTGGGGCTGGCCCTGTTCGACACCCTGCTGCTGCTCGGGACCTACAACAGCCTGTTCCTGCAGCGGTTCGACCGCTGGGCCGGTGTCACCGGTGCCATCGCGGGCCTGATCGGCCTCTGGGTGGGCGTTTCGTACCTGCTGGGGCGCTACTCCAAGCCCGACCAGGGCCAGCGGGATTCCCAGCGCCGGCGGCTGGGCGCCACCGTCGTGGTCGCCCTGCTGGTGCTCGCCGTCGTCGTCGTGGTGCTCAACTGGGGCCTGAAGGTTGAAGATCCGCGAACGTTCCGCAACTTCATCCTTCCCCTGCTGGCGGCCGTCACCCTGGCCTCGGGAACGGCCCAGCTGGTTGTCACCCGCCTGCTGAGTCGGCGCCAGGCCTGGCTGCTGGTGGGGGAGGCCGCGGAACTGGATGTGGTTCAACGGGAGCTGGAGCGTGACGGAGGGCAGCCGCTGCTCGATCTCCACTACTGCGACTGCCGGGCACTCGCACCTGACTTTGAGACGATCCTGCTGACGGTGGATGGCATCGCGGTGAGCGAGGCCGCCGAACTGAACGATGCCCTGCTGCAGAAGTTGCTGGCACGGCGCGAACGCGGCGCCAGCGTCTGCAGCCTCGTGATCTGGGCCGAGCACCATCTCCAGCGGGTCCCCCCGGAGCTGTTCTCGAGCCGCTGGCTGCTGCAGGCGGATGGCTTCGAACTGCAACCCAACCGCTGGGGATGGCGGCTCAAACGCCTGGGGGACGTGGTCGTCGCCAGCCTGTTGCTGGTGGTCACGGCGCCGATTCTGCTGATCGCCGCCATCGCCATCCGCCTCGAAGACGGGGGGGGCATCCTCTACCGCCAGCGGCGCACGGGCCTCTACGGCGAGGCCATCGAAGTGTGGAAGTTGAGAACCATGTGTCAGGAAGCGGAGGCACGCGGGGCCCGCTGGGCCAGCCGCAATGACCCGCGTGTCACCCTGGTGGGAAACACCTTGAGACGGCTGCGCATCGATGAACTGCCTCAGCTGATTGCCGTTCTCAAGGGTGAGATGAGCCTGATCGGCCCGAGGCCGGAACGGCCCGAGATTGAGGACACCCTGGAACAACAGATCCAGCATTATCGCGTGCGCCACTGGGTACGGCCAGGCCTGAGCGGATGGGCGCAGGTCTGCTATCCCTACGGCGCCAGCATCGAAGACAGCAGGATGAAACTGAGCTACGACCTTTACTATCTGCGCAATGCCAGTCTGATGCTTGATACCCTCATCCTGATCAAGACAATACGACTGCTGGCAAGAGCACGAGGGGCCCAGCCTGTCAGCTGTCAACTGCCATCCAGAGCCGATTTCAAGGCCATGCATAGAGCCCCATGACCTCGTAGGATCAGACAGGAATGGCAACGGTCTTTGGCGACTGTCCTGATCACTGGAGGGGCCGGCTTCATCGGCAGCCACACCTGTCTCGTGCTGATCGGTGCGGGCTATCGCGTGGTTGTTGTCGACAACCTGCAGAACAGCAACCTTGAAGCCCTGCACCGGGTTGCGGAGCTCTGCAACCTCAGCCCAGGCCAGCCCAGCGACCGCCAGGAATGGACCTCGGCCACGGGCGAAAGCCAACTGATCTTCATCAACGGTGATATCAGAAGCTCGGCGGATCTGGATCGGGCGTTCCGATCCGCAGACCCCGGTGACAGCCCCGGCATCACGGCCGTTCTTCACTTCGCCGGCCTTAAAGCGGTGGGCGACTCGATCCACCAACCGCTCAGCTACTGGCACGTCAATGTCGAGGGCACCCGCTGCCTGCTCGAGGCCATGCGCCGGCATGGCTGCCGCACCATCGTGTTCAGCAGTACCGCCGCGCTCTACGGCTTCCCCGAGGCGTTGCCGATCCCGGAAAGCGCCTGCATTCAACCGGCCAATCCCTACGGTCAGACCAAAGCGGCTGTCGAGCAGTTGCTGGCCGATGTGGCCCAGAGTGAGGCGGGCTGGCGCATGGCGCGATTGCGCTATTTCAACCCCGTCGGTGCCCACCCCAGCGGATGCATCGGCGAAGACCCCAATGGGGTGCCCTCAAATCTCTTTCCCCTGATCACCCAGGTGGCCATGGGGATCCGCCCCCACGTGCAGATCTTCGGCTCCGACTGGCCCACACCCGATGGCACCGGCATCCGTGACTTCATCCATGTGATGGATCTCGCCGAAGGCCATCGGCAGGCCCTGGAGGTGCTCCTGGCCTCAGACGAACAGATCCTGACCCTCAATCTGGGCAGTGGCCATGGCCATTCCGTGCTGGAAATGATCCAGGCGTTCGAGCGCATCAACGGCTGTCCCGTGGCCTACGAGTTTGCACCCCGCCGGCCGGGCGATGTGGCGGAGAGTGTGGCCGATTCCTCCGCCGCCAGGCATCTTCTGGGCTGGTCCACCACGCGCAGCCTCGAGGACATCTGTCGGGATGGGTGGGCCTGGAGGCAGCGGAACCGGAACGGCTACCGCAGTCGGCGATAGAGCCACTTCTGCAGACTCGCCGGCAGGAGGCGAAGGCCAAAGGCGGCAATGGCCCACAGAAGATTCATCGCTGAATACAGCTGAAGCTCCCGCATCGCCCTGAGCCGCACATGCAGATCGGCCCAGGCCTGCCGCCAGCCGCCACGGCGCCGGAAGAAGGCGGCGTCCCGCTGGAAGTTCAGCAGCGGTTCCGGCAGGTTGGCGAACACGAAGCCCGCCGTCGCCGCCGCGATCCAGAGGTGATAGTCCTCCGTGCGTTTCACATCTTCGCGGTAACGCAGACCGGACGCAAAAACCCGGCGACGCAGCATCACCGTGGGGTGATTGAGGGGATTGCTGCGCGGCAACGTGGCCACGATGGCGGCGTGGCTGATGGGCATCCGCTTGAGCTGAAGATAGGCGCCGTGCTCATCAACTTCGTGGCAGGCCGTGCCAAGAATGTCAACGTCGGTGTGCTCGATCATGTACTGGCGCTGGCACGCCATGCGTCCGGGGAGGGATTCATCATCGGCATCCATGCGCGCCAGAAAGGCCACACCTGGATCCCGCAGGGCCTCCTCCAGGAGCTGGTTGAGGCCGTGGGCGAGTCCTCGGGATTCCGCCACCTCCCGCAGCACGAGCGTGGCGGGCGCGGCGGCGGCTCGGAACCGGTCGGGGTCCGTGAGCCGGCCCCCATCGACGCGCAGGTACAGCAGGTCTCCGGGGGCCAGGCTGGAGGCCGTGCTGCGGATGGCCCGCAGGGCCAGGGCCGGCGGTGTGTCCCCCTTCATGCAGAGCAGGGTCGCGATGCGCGCCGTCACGGCGCCGGGGTGGCTTGCAGCGGCAGATCGATTTCCACATGGGCCGCCTGGGGAACGAAATCCCGCAGGCTCTCGACATCCACCCGCTGACCGTCCAGGAAGAGCCCCAGCAGGGCCTCACTGGAGTAGTCATCACTTTCACCGGCCCGGTTGTCGAGGATGGTCTGCACCTTGTTGATCGGCGCGCAGAAGGCCACCGACTGCTCGAAACAGAGCAGGTCGGGCTTGCGGAAGGCGAACAGGGAACTGGAGGAGGACAGCACCTGCTCCAGGCGGTTGGGGTTGGTGTAGGGGAGCGTCCGCAGCAGGCCGATCAGATCGGCGAGGCGATAGACGGAACTGGACACCTCGATCGGATAGCCGAAGTCGCCGGTCTGTCCCACCCAGCGAAACCGCAGCCCCCCGTCCACGGGCTGGAAATCCGGCAGCGGCTGCGCGCAGCTCATCGAATAGCACGTTGTGGTGTTGCGGCCGACGCGCAGGGAGAAGCCAAGGGCCGAGGGCTGCTGTTCGAGGGCGCCATGGACCGCCTGCAACGAAAAGGGCCGCACGAAGATGTTGTCATCGACGAGAAACAGCAGCTGCTCACAGCTGGCGCGCCAGGAGCGCAGCCGCAGGCGATCCAGGATCCGGCGCCAGCGGGAGGCGGCGGGGGGTTGCCGCAGGCAGGCCAGCAGATCGTGGCGAAAGGAGCGCTCCTCCACCCAATCGATCAGGAGCCGGCCCCGGAACTCCTGCTGCAGCTGGGCGTATCCCTGGGCGAACGCCTCTGAGCTGGTCCGGTAGAGCACCGTGACCGGCGTCTGCGCCGCCTCGCGGCAATGCAGGGCGAACGACGCCAGGGTCGCCTGCAGCTGCAGGGGCCGATCCTTGGAAAAGATCAGGGTGAGGGTGCGCATCAGAGCTGGGGCGGGGCCGGGAACTGGTCGGTGATCGCCTCCCCCTCCAGCAGGGAGCGGTACAGCCGTTCGTACTGGTCGGCGATGCGCTCCCAGGTGAAGTGGGCCTGCCAGGCCCGGTGGGCGGAGGCGGCCATCCGGGTGCGGGCGGGGGCATCGGCCACCAGGGCCTCCAGCCGCTGGGTCCCGGCGGCCACATCGGCCCGCACGCTGCCTTCCCGGTCGTCGCTGCGCTCACCGGGCAACAGCTCGCCCCCCCCGGTCCAGGCAATGATCTCGGCGGCATTGCCCACCGGTGTGACCAGGAAGGGCGTGTGGGACGCGGCGGCTTCGAACAGCACCAGGGGGGAACACTCGATCCAGGAGGGGAACAGCAGCAGGTCGGCCTCGAGGAAGGCACTCACCGTGTCGTGGCGCGAGAGGGCATGGCCGAGGACCTGCCGGTACGCAGCCCTGTTGCGGCGACGGTTGAGCCGCTTCATGACCTGCAGCTGGGTGGGGAAGGCCAGGGCCCGCAGCCCCTTGCCCCGCAGCAGGTGGTACAGGCCCCGGGCCAGCTGGCGCGGCGTCAGGGAGCGGGCCAGGGACTGGGCGAAATCCGGACTGACCAGCAGCAGGGTGGCCTGCCGCAGATCGGAATGGGAGAAGATCTCGAGGGCCTCGGCCTGCCCCTTGGCCACCGACAGGTAGCCGGAGACATGCAGGATCAGCAGGTCGTCCTCGGGAATCCCGAGCCGCGCCCGCAGTCCCGGGTCGCGGGGGCGCTCAAACTCCTCGGCGGCCGCCCCGTTGGGAATGATGGCGATGCGTTCGACGCCCTCCCGGCGGGCGAAGTCGATGTCGCGATAGGAGTCGGAAAGAAAGACGCAGGTGTCATAGCTGCGCATCCATTCGCCCATGGCGGCGAAGTAGGCGGCGAAGGTGGGATCCCCCAGGGCGGAGAAGCCCGTGGGAACGAACACCTTGCGGGCCTTCAGCTGGGGCAGCAGCGGCAGCATCAGGTCGGTGGCCCACTGCTGCGCCGCGAAGTTGACGATCACATCGGCATCGGAGGCGAGCAGGTAACGCTGGTAGCCGGAGACATCCCCCCAGACCCCCACCGCACTCTTCCCCTGGACGTCGAATCCCCTGACCTTCACCCCTTCGATGCTGTCGCCGGTGCGCGCCGGGTCGGAGCGGGTGGCGACGGTGACGTCGTGGCCCCGGGCCACCAGCCGCTCGGAGATCTGCCGCACCACCTCCGACATGCCATGGCGGGCCGGCAGATAGGACTCGACCGTATGGAGGATCTTCATGGGTCGAGGGGGCTGGGGCGAACCTACGCCGCAGCCGGGGCGGTGGAATAGAGCAGGGTCATGCCCGGCAGGCTGAGCCCGGAATGCACCGCCTGGAAGCGGCCGGGATGGGCGGCCAGGGACTCCTCGACGGCCTGGCGGGGGCCGATGTTGTAGCCGGATTCGGAAGACTGAAGAAAGGTGTCGTGGAGCAGCAGCACCGGATCGGGGATCACCGCCAGGATCCCGTCGATCTCCCGCCTGACGCTGGCGTGGCTGTGGTCACCGTCGAGGAAGAACAGGGGGCACGGGGGACGCCCCGCCCGCTCCCACAGGCCGAGGGAGGTGGTCAGGCCGTCACCCTGGTGCAGCTGCACCCCCTCGAGGCCCCGCACCATGGCACCCCGCTGGGCATGGGGATGCTCCACATGGTCGACGTCGTCGGGAAGATCGCAGGAATGGATCGTGGTGGAGATTTTGAAGTACTGGGCGATTTCATAAAAGATCCTCGCCGACTTGCCGATGTTTGTGCCCCACTCGAAGATCAGTGAGGGCTCGAAGCGACAGACCGTCGCCGTCATCAGCATCAGTTCCTGGAGGGGGAAGGGATGGACACCGACCACGGGAACCAGGGTGCGGGCCACGAACGCGGAGGTGACCCAGCCGTCCACCTCAAACTCCCCGCAGGCGGGGTTGCGGGAGGGGTTGGCCGTGCTGAGGAAGGGGTCCAGGGATGGGGACTGGGCAACGGCAGATCCACGAAGTACCTGCAGCCGCGAAAGAATACCCATGGGTCAGGACCGGGAGAACGGAGGCGGTCCTCAGGGGGAGGAGGAGGCCTTCAGGGCATGATCCCACATCTGGGCGAGGCCCTTCTGGAGAGACACCTGGGCTCTCCAACCAGACACGGAAAAGAGCTTCTGGGCATCGAGCACGTTGGCCTCGACATCAAAGCGACGCGCAGGCAGGTGGTTCACCTGGATGGAATGGCCGGAAGCCTGGGCCAGGGGCCGCAGCAGGGTGATCACATCCAGATTGCTGGCGCCGATGCCGGTACCAAGGTTGTAGATCTCACCATCGCTGCCGAAGTCGAGTGCCGCGAGGATTCCATGGGCCACATCAGCCACATGGATGTAGTCACGGATCGTGCCCGCAGGGCCATAGATCTCAATGGCCCGGTTAGAAAGAATGGAATCAATCGCCGCTGCCAGAAAGCCCTGACCCGTGCGGGAACGCTGCTGCACGCCATAGGCATTGGCTGGTCGGACCACCACCACCGGCAGATCACGGGTGTGGTGAAACATCAGGGCATAGTGATCAATCGTCAGCTTGGTGATGCCATAGGGACTGATGGGAGCTGTCGGGTGGGTTTCAGCCATGGGCAGTTCACGGGGCGAGCCATACACCGTGCCACCGGAGGAGACGAGCAACAGACGCCGCACATTGGCCGCCATCGCCTCCTCAAGCAATCCGACGCTGCCTGGAAGATTGGCCAGCAGGTCAAAGGCGGGATCGCCATAGCTCGTCTTCGGGACCGTGGCATAGGCCAGATCAATCACCTCACAGCCTGGCTCAAGAATGTCCCGCATTTCGGAGCGGTTACCGAGATCAGCGCAGCGGTAGGTGCAAGCCAGAGAAGCCGTGTGGGCGCCGGGGGGACGCCGTCCCACGATGGTCACGTCGCGCCCGGAATCCATCAAAGCCTGGCTGACAAGGGATCCGATGAACCCGGCGCCGCCGATGACGATGGTCTTCATCGATTCCGCCCCAGACGCTTCGTCAGCTGCCAAAGACGCTTGGCGACAGCCCGGAAGGGACCAGGCTTGTGCAAGAGGCCGTAGGCCGGGGACTCACGCATCATCCAGCCGGCCTTCATGGCCTGGACACGGGCCACGGCATCCTGGCGGAGAGGGCGTGCGACGGACTCAGAGGCAGGGTGGTCAATGGAGCCAAGAAGAATGGATTCCATACGTGCAAAATCGGGGCTCTGCGGAATGGCATCGGCATCACCATGGGTGAGGGCGGCAATCGCATGGATGTCGGGGTCGTCCGCGGAGCGGCCAGAGGCGGCCGCGATGTTCTCCGAACAGATCTTGATGAGCCGGCTTCGGAAAGGGGATGGACCAACCCGGGACATGCTTCCGGGAATCTCCCTGTAGGACAGAAGAACCTCTCCGATGTTGGCAATCTGCCCAGCCCGGGAGAGGCGTGACCAGAGCTCGAAGTCCTCCGGTGGCTGGCGGTCCGGATCGGTCGTGTAACCACCGACCTGATCCAGAGCCGTCTTGCGAAGCATCACGGAGCTGTGGACAAAGGGATTGTTGAAGTACATCAGATACCTCAACTCATCACCACTGACAGGATGGCGATGAAAGCGATTGACCGCACGATCAACTTCAATGATCTGGGCCCAGGTGCCTAACAGAACACAATCAGTGTTGGCCTCCATAAAGTCCACCTGTCGGGCCAGTCGATCGGGGTACGACACATCATCCTGGTCCTGACGGGCAATGTACCTGCCTCTGGCCAGGGAGATACCACGATTCAGCGTAGCGGCCAAACCGCTGTTCTCTTGCTGCAGAAGCCTGATTCGCTCGTCCTTGAAGGCCGTGATCACCTGGGCAGATTGATCTGTCGACCCATCATCGATGATGAGAAACTCAAAGTTGGTGAAGGTCTGATCCAGAATGCTCTGGATAGCCTCGGCCAAGAAACGCTCACAATTGTAGACGGGGAGCAGGACAGTTACGACAGGGTTATCCAATGAAAGGCCTCACAAGACAATCCGGATAACATCATCACGAACAGAGAAAGAAGCCTTTGGGGACCTCTCCATGACAGACTGCTGAAGTGACACAAGCGACGGGTAGTCGTGAGAGCCGTCAAAGTTACGGGCATCATCAATCAGGATGACATGGCCCCTTACAGAATGGGTCAAGATGGCATCAATCTCGGCGGAGATGGGGGTCTCCATGGATCCCAGCGCCGTGTTGCCAGCAGAATAGTGGCCATCCAGCCAAAACAGTGTCGGCACGTGCAACGTCTCCAGCAAGGTCGGAAGCACGATGGAGCTGTCACCCTGAAGAATGGACACATTGGGAGTATCCGCGAAGCGAGCCTTTGCCCTTGTGCACAAGTCATGGCTCAACTCAATGGAAACAATACGCTTGAATCGCTTCCTCATCGCAAACACCATATCGCCAAGGTAGGTGCCTGTTTCCACCAGCGTCCGTAGACCGTATCGCCGGGAATACTGAAGGAGTAGCTTCTGCTTGAGGAGATGGGGTGGAGGGATCGGACTGCCGGAACGTCGCCAGGCCTGAAGCTGGGCCGATTCGTCCTGCTTGCGCTTCAGGAAAAAGACAACCCGCTCGCAGAAACGGTAGGGGGGAAGTGAAGTGATCAAGTTGGCCAACCAATCACTGAAAAGAGAAGTCAGACTGGCGAGCCGACGGCTGACTCTCCCGAAGAGGGACCGCCTTGGCAACATGGACTCCATCACGATGCTCACCGGAACGACCTGATCGGCAGGAAGAACGATGGCGGGCTGGTTCACAAAAAGATTATCCCTGAGACGTTCCCACCAATGTTCAAAGGAAGCTAACGGGAAAGGTCGGGAATAAATGGGATGCGAAGACAGAAATGTGCGGCCGTCATAGGCGTTGATCACATAACTGAGTTGACTGCGGTCGAAGGAGGGATGAAGGTCAACTTCAGTCAGACCAAGGGAGGGGAAATCCTCATCGGCAACAAAGATGCAGTTTGTGGCCGTGCAAGCGGCAAGCCTGTACCCCTTCTGATGCGCGAGTCGCAAAAGGGAGCCAGCAGAAGCACCGAAGTACTCTCCGACCCTCTGGACAACATCCACCTCTGGCGGGATGGTTGGGTTGTACTCGATTACAACCACACGGGGCTTGAAGTGATCAAGGGCCGCCCATACGTGATAGTCATCGCCGTCAATATCAATGGAGAGGAGGTCGATTGGGCGATCGGCAAACAGACTGCCCGCCAATAGCCGATCCAAGGAAGACTCACCATCGACTCTCACGTAGGCGTGAAGGGCCGAAACAGCTGGGAAGTCTTTGGTCGCAAGTAGAAGCTCAGAGAATCGCCGTGAGTCCCCTTCAATCAACAAAGCTGACCAACCAGCATCGTGCCAAAGTGCCCAGGTATTGCTGAGGTGCTTTCCATCCCATGCCCCGAACTCGACACAAGTTCGCGAAGCTGGTGTGATGCGCCGAAAAATCTCTGCAATGATACCATCTTCACCGTTCTGAGAAACGATATTGCTTGCATAGGTGGCAAGGCTAACCATGGATCATGCCAACCTCAGGGAATGAAAGGATGTTACCTCCTCCCGGGACCGTGCCTGCTCCGCGGTGGCAGCAGCCACGGATGGGTGGGCCTACGGCAAGACATGAACGACTGTTCAACGACTGCCAGGCTCTCAAGGCCAGAGGTGACGATCACCCTCAGGAGCACGGGTGGCCGACCAACCGCGCCGGGTCAACCGCGGCTGACAGCAGGTCAAGACAAATCCGTCCACGGATAGGCGCTGCCTGGTCAATACGACGGACTATTTCAAGCCCACATCACGCACGCACCGGAAGATGGCCGGGGCTTGGTGTCAGAGCACGCCCTCAGAAAACCCAGTCCCGGTGAGCCCGGTGGTAGCGACGAGTACTGTGGAGCCTCCAGAATTCAGCTGACGTCGTTCGGATTGTCACCCGGAGGAGGGCCACACACGTGTCAGGCAACGCAAAATCATGAACGGGCTTGCCGAAGATCCCATCATTCACATTGTCATTCCCACCGGTGGAAGGGTAGACACCATCGGCGCTACCCTGCTCTCCTGCCACCAGCAGACCTACGAGCGAATGGTGGTGTGGATCTGCGACAACTCCTTCGAGGAAGAAACTGCTTGCATCGTCAACAGCTTCTGTGATGAGAGATTCAGACTCATCCGGCCAGAGCGCAGACTCTGCATGGCTGAAAACTGGGAGTTTTCCATCGCCCATCTGACCGACGGCTTCGTGACCATCATTGGTGACGATGACGCCCTCATGCCGGACTGTCTAGCCGACCTGAGCGAGGTGATCAAAGCCTATCCTGACATTCCGATCATCAACCATCTTCCGGGTAACTACTTCTGGCCGAACTACCCCGACCCAAACCTGGCAGACAAGCTTCAGATCCGCCCCATGGACTTCGCCGTTGAAGTCGTGGAAGCCAAGCCAATCCTTGCCGAGGTTTGTGCCTTCACAGAATGGTATGGTCGCCTACCTTTTCTCTACCATGGCTTTGCGAGCGTCAAACATATCAATCAGATCAAAGCAAGGACAGACACACCCTTTTTCAGCTTCTGTGCGCCTGATATCTACTCAGACATCGTCTTAGCCCTGCACACCGATAGGTTCGTCGTCGTCAATACGGCCTTGACATTGGGGGGGCAATCCGCGAACAGCAACGGCGCCAACTACGCCAGTGGCAACAAGCTGGCCAAGCAGTTCATCAGTGAACTGCCTGAGCACCTCAGATTTACCTACGAAAGTAAAAGCATCTCCCTTGCCATTTTTAATGCCATTGAAATCGCGTTCAAGGCGTTTCCGGAGCAAAGCAGGGCGCTGACCATTGATTTTGACCGTTTACTGGCCAATGCGGTCGAAGAAGCCAGTCCGTATGGTGAGGATGCGATGCAAGAACTGTGCAGCAAGCTCACACTCCTTTACCCACCATCGGCGATACAGGGTGCCATCGATGGCCACCGGCATCCTGCCACCGAGGCCATTCCTGCACAGGTGCCGACGAGAACCCTGACAAGACGAATCGCCTCGAGACTCCGCAAGACATTCAGCGGCTATCTCTCGAAGCCCAAGCCAGGTGTCCATCTGCCGGACAGAGATAACACAACTGCGGTATCCTTGCCCATCCATTCACAGGATCCACTCCAATGGGAGAATGGATCAATCACGGCCCACCAGTACATCGATCTGAAGAGTCATGGTGTGACCACCGTTCACCAGGCAGCCCAGTACCTAAGCAACCGCCTCAAGGATCTGCTGGCAAGGCGGTAACTGAAAAGTCCTCACTTCTGGACCACGGAAAGACATTGATAACACGATCAGTTCATCCGAAGTGAGGATGTCAGCGTGCTAAGGTTGAAATGAATGGGGAATCGAAACCAGGACATCATGGACATTCACTCCTATTTAGAATCCGTTCCGCCACATATTCCACTGCTGAAGTTCATCTTTTCTTCGTGCGCTCCGGAGGTGGTGCTTGACATCGGAGCCTGTGAAGGAGAAGACTCGATTCGCTACAAGCTCCTTTTCCCAACCGCAAGGATCATCGCCTTTGAGCCGATTCCCAGTAATCTCGAGAGAATTCGGCACAATCTTCAGAGATTTGACATCAGCGGCATCGAGGTCATGCCTGTTGCACTGGCGGCCTCCGACGGCAACGCAGAACTGCACATCTCATCAGGTCAGCCCTCTGGGGTTCCAGGCAACACAGACTGGGACTATGGAAACAAGTCGAGCTCCTTACTGAAGCCGTCAGCGCTCATGGGCCGGTTCCACACTTGGTTGAAGTTTGAATCAACACTCACAGTCCCGACGCGACAGCTGGACTCCGTGCTTGCGGAACGGGGCATTGAATCGGTTGATTTCATCCATATGGACGTCCAGGGTGCAGAGATGCTGATCTTGAGCGGCAGCACCAAGGCATTACCCTCTGTCGCCTGCCTGTGGCTGGAAGTGGGAACCAATGAGATCTATGAAGGCCAACCTCCCGCAGCAGAAACGCAGGCATTTCTGGAATCGTTGGGCTTCATCCGAATCATGGAGTGCCTGAACGAAGGATCAGGAGACCATTTCTACATCAATCCCAACCGCCTTCGCTGCCTGAAAGTCCATGAAATGAACACTGACGAGGCAAGAGCCTGATCCGCCATAGGATCTGTTCAGTCGCTTACGGTGGTATCACCGACAGGCGCCAGGCATCCACCCAAACCACCAGACAAGATAAAAACTTGGTGCGTGATCGGGAGCCGTTCCGTGGAATACCGCTTGACGGCTGCCAATGATGAACAACCGACCGATCAGGCTGCACAAGTCTGACGACTCAGCTCCCAGCAGTGACCCGCTGAAACCAGCAGGACCCTGAGAGAAGACTCGCTGGTGGCAGGACAACCGGGACGGTCGACTTCACAGCTCCAAGGCCCCATCCGCAACTGCAACCCAGGACCGCCGTGGGTAAGACGGCGAGAGACGACTGTGGCGGCAACCGCTAGAGCCTGCGGAGGAACCCCGATCTGGCAACCGTGATCTGGAGCTTCTGGTCGATGGAACGGTCAATCTGCCAGGAAGGATGGTCGGCAAGGAACTTCTGAACTGCCGTCAAAGGACTATTCCCCGGCCCCCACGTGCGATTGGTTCGAAACTCAGGCCGCATATACTCGACCACCGTATCGTAAACAATGCAGTAGCTCTGGCTGGTCACCAAAGGTGCATAGGCAAGAAGCTCAGAATAGACATGGTCAAAGGTATGGTTGGAGTCGAGACAGACAAGAATCCGTGAATAGCCAGATGCGACCTGCGTGACCTGATCAATAACATCCTGACTGATACTTGACCCCTCAATCATCTGAATATATGACGAGAACGGATGATCAAGGATCGCGCTACGGTTGTGGGGGCGGATCTCAATGTCAATTCCAAGAACCTTTCTCGCCGGTCCATGGGATCGATCTTGGGCCTGGAGCTCATCACCCCGATCAAGCAAGGCAAGCAGAGACGCACTGAGCATCAGAGAGCCACCGTGGGCCACCCCCGTCTCAATGATCAGATCGGGGCGAGTGCGCCAGACAATCTCCTGCAGGGCAACCATGTCCTGAGGGTATTGAATGATAGGGCGACCCATCCATTCAAAGTTGTAAGTATACTTATGCAGGCCAGAGTGATGCATCCACTCCAGAGACTCTTCCCAAAGAGAGTTATCAGCGCCAAGACCTTCAATGTTCTTCGCGACTTCCTGCTGGAAAAGTTCAAGCTGATTCATTGAAAGCTCTCGAAGTGGATCCGGTCGATACGTCCTCCAATCTGAGCTCCCTTCCGGAGATTGAGGAAGTAATGGTCAGGGAAACCAGCCGTCTTCATGGACTTCTCTGTCGCCGCGATATCATACTCCACACGCCTCAACACAACCTCATCGCGATCAAGAATCGCATAGGCAGCTCGCGAATTGCCATCGCGCGGCTGCCCCACTGACCCCGGATTGCAAAACAGCAGGCCGCCATTCCGATGGAGGGATTGCACGTGGGTATGGCCGCAGAACAGGCGATTGACGTGACCTTGGAAAAGTTCAGGAGACACCCTGTAGACATACTGCTCAAGCACATCATCGGGGCCGCCATGAACGAAGAGATCATGTCCGCAGCTGAGGTAAGGCAGACTCGTCGACAACCACTGGAGGTTCTCTGAAGTGATGATGGACTCCTGGAATCGGAGGACATGGGAGACAATCTCCGAACGGGGACAACCAGAACCGCTCAACAGGTAGGCATCGTGATTCCCGCGAATCAGACGAAGGCCGGGCAGTGACCTGAGAAGCGACAGGCATTCATTGATGTCAGCGTGATAGCCGGCTACATCACCCAGACAGATGAATTGATCGCAGCCCTGCTTGAAGGCATCATCAACAACGGCCTGAAGTGCAGCGTGGTTCGCATGAATATCACTGATCAGAGCCTTCATGGACGATGACATCACTGATGATTCGCCAGGCGTGACCCTTGCGGATGATGGGAGGGTTCGGAGAGCTTCCCTGCAAAAAGAACTGGATACACATCTCAGCCTCATTGTACCCAAAGGCCGTCTTGATGGATGTGGAGCTCGAAAACCGGGGATTGATCTCCAGGAGGTAGTAAGTGCCCTGGTGCAGTCGAAACTGATAGTTGGTTGGACCGATCGGCTGGAAGAATGCGGACAGCACGCCGATGGCTGCTTCGATATCGGCACATGGCATCACTTCAGCGTAGTTCGTATACCCGGCACGGGCAAGGGTGCGACGAAAGATGATGGGCGTCAGGCTTGCGCCACCCGACAGGCCAAAAGCACTGGCTGTGAACTCATGCTCCGGATCACCAAGATAGGGTTGCACAATATAGTGACCGCTGCAATGCCTCTCGAGGGTGTCGATGAAGTCCTGAGGATTATCGACAACGTGAATCCCCCTCGACCCGTTACCGCTACAGGGTTTCAAAACGTAGGGACCAGGACCAAGGCTGGGAAGATCTGATTGCATTGTGGCGACAAGCGTCGGGATGCGTGCAACATCCAACCCATCTAGCTTTGTATACGTGGTCAGCTTGTTGCTGCACACGGCCAGGACGTCAGGAGCATTGATCGCCAGCGCTGCCAGGGATCCAAGCTCCTCACGATGAAGATCCAGAAAGACGACATCCGACTCAATACCTGGCAAAACCAGATCCACGTTGAATGAGATCAACAGTTGACGCCAGAAGTCAAGATAGCCCTCGCTGGATTCATCAGCATCAGGTTTACGGATGAATTGATCACACAGATAGGCGCCGACTGAATTGGCCAGCCGATCAATGCCGATGATGAAGACTGGCGGTTGGCATCGTCGCAAGGACTCAATAATTCCCTGGCCGATGATGGCGCCAACACCCGTAACGAGAACAGTGGGGCCCATCAGATCAGATACCGCTGGGGCCCCAGGGTGCGGCGACGAATGTCCTTAAACAGACTGGAACTCCTGGGAGGGAAGGGGAACAAAACAAAGCGCAACGGCTCAGACCATCAGAGAAGAAACGAAAGGCTGAGCTTCATGGACAGGCCTCACTTCAGCTCCGCCTCTACCAGCAGACCCACGCAGAGCTCGGGAAAGTCGACGCCCACATGCAACAGGGCCTGGAAGTTCTCCGCGGCGTCACTCATCCCCTGAAGCACTGGCAATGGTAGTGGCTTCAAGTAGATCCCTTCCAGATGCGTCAGTCGGTATCCGCTGGACTCGAGATCAGCGGTCAGTGTGTCAACGCAGTACTGACGCTGGTGGCCCATCGCTATATCATTGGCATTGAGATCATAGAGATCGTCTATCTTGCCCATCGCGTGACCAATGCGTCGGTTGAGTGACTTACCATTTGGAACGGCGACAAAAAGCTTTCCGGACGGGGACAGGAACTTGGAATACTTTTGCAGCACCAGACGTGGATCGTCCACATGCTCAAGGATAAATCCCATAACGATATAATCAAACAACTCCTGACTTTGGAACTCCTCGAAGTAGCAGTGATGGATATCACAGTCAATATCAGGGTGCTCCAAGCGGAACTGATCAATCACAACTGATGCGCCTTCGATGAGCACATGGCGGCTGGCGACCGCATGGAAGATCTGCGCCGTAAATCCATGACCGATTCCAAGTTCAAGAATCGATCGATGGGGAGTCAGCCTCTGAAGGATTCTCTTGGGGTACCAATGAAGAACCAGATCGTTCTCGAAGATGGTTGGAGCGTTGGCGTTGTATTGGGAAGCTTCGGCGTTGAGATCTCGTTGCATGCCTTTCTAAAGCCGGTTCAACGCGTAATGAATTGCTGCCATTTTACCACGGAACCACCGATGACAGAGCGACCTTCCTTGCCAAGCATCGCCACAAGATCCAAGCTGGAGACATAGGGAATGAACGTCTCGCTGAACTGGCGATACGGAGCAAGCCCGTAGTCGATGTAGTGAACATCAACTCCGGCTGCTTCAAAAGAAAGATGGTCCAGGTAGTTCCTGGCGCCATGACCGGTGATGTAGTCGCTGGCATGGAGATGGCTACAGATCGCGAGAACCCGCTCACTGCCGGAGCCGCCAACAGCCAGATCTGAGGACTTGAGGAACTGCGTTGACTCAGCGAGTCCAAAATAGCTCGCCAGGCATTGCACGGAGTCCATGGCAATCGAACAGAGACTTGAGGTCTCCGAAGAAAAGACAGATTCCAGCAACTTCACCGCGTCGGCAAGATAGGGTGCATCCCGATAAGCCGAATGAAACTTTCGCAAGTGGTAAAGCCTCCAGTCCTGATGACCGTTGACCAGCACATCCTGAATCAAGATGGACGCTCCTGGCAAACGCACAGGCACTGTGAGCCAATGCTGAACACCGCCGATCAACAGCTGGACACGATTCGTGAAGCTGCCCTTTGAGAACTGAACGTCGTCATAGAACACGTAGGTATCTGCAGCCAGAAGCTGCTCCAAGTGGCCGTACCATGGAAAGTACATGGGCTGGGAGATGACAAGACGCACAGTCCCTATTCCAGATAAATACAATCCAAGGTCCTTTCCTGCCAAGCCTCAATGCCCTGAATGATGCCCTTGGCACTCTTTGGATTGAGGCCAACAAGAATGGTGTCAACATCCTCGGGCAGCTGCGAAGGAGCCACCACAGGAAGACCGTCCACGCGTGTTCCTTGCAGAAATGGATTCTGGTCAACAATGACAACGGCCGTACGGCCAGTCGCCTGCAGGAGACCCCTGAGGTAAGAACCGTAGAAGCCCGCGCCATAGATGCCAAGGCAGGCATGGAGTGGCAGAGAAGTCAGCCGGGCCATGAGCCTCTGCTCCTGCGAAGCCCAGAAGCTGGAGATGCTTTGCAGTTCGCGCCTCTCCTCTTCATCAACCTGATAGGGCCGTTCCGTCCGGGTTTGAACGGAAGGAGCCGACGCCTGGCCGTCAACTGGGCCAGCCTTTATGGCCGTGACCACATAGGCTGCAAAATGGAGAGAATCACGGACCTCGACATCCATGAAGCCATTGCTCAACAACAATGCTTGCAGGGATGACGGCAGGAAGTGATTGACATGATCGGCGACAATAAAGTCGGCAACATTAACCAGGACGTTGGGAACAAGGAAATAGAACTTTCCGCCTGGCTTGAGGCAATCACGAATCGAAGCCAGAGCATCAGAAAGATCGGAAATATGCTCTAGGGCATAGAATGAAGTAACTATGTCAAAACTCCCCTGCGCACTGACAGGGATGGACCTGACAAAACAGTGATCGTGCGAGGTAAATGATGTCCAGATCGGCAGATACTTATCACTCACATCATAGAGAAACGGCTGAAGACCCGGCAGTTCCTCGGTGATTCGCATCATCGTCAAACTTTTGCCACAGCCATAGTCCAGGATCCGCGTTGACTCATCGATAGCAAGCAACTGGCGAGCGATACGTGCCTGGTGTTGCGCACGATAAATGGGCTGATCGCCATCCATCGCATAAAGCTGGTCGTCATTCTCGTTGAGACGTCCAACCTCATAGGTCTCTTCGTAGTACGACTTCAAGTCAAACAGAGGATCAGTCTGAACATGGCCACAGACGGAACAGTAGGAGACGACGGTGGGGCCATGGAGGGTCGTGTTCATTGTCGTGAGCGAAGCCGCCGTCGAGCCTCTGTACAGCTCAACAAGCGACTCACTGTGGCAACAATTACAGGTTTTCACGCTAATCATGGTGATGGGTTGAATGGGGCTACTTCTTGCTTTCGATAGCGTAGCCAAAGAACTCTGTCGGGCTAGATGGCCAGCCATCAGCCACGGCTTCTGGGTTGGCGAAATTGAAGTAGCGAACCTGCATCGTCACCCTGAGACGTCGTGAGCGATTGTAGCCACTTTGATGAATCGTGCGAAAATCCATCAACAGAAGATCCCCCGGCCTGCTTAATGGAGACACATGCCTGTAGCGCGCGACCACCGAATCTTCGTCAGGTATCCCAGTCTGGTAGAGACCAGATTTGAAGGCATACTTAGCCAGGGGCTGGTGCGGAACGAATCCATCCAGGTTTGATGCCTCACAGATCACGACAGATCCCATGTCATCCGTCATTGGCACCAACGGAATCCAATAAACAAGACCATCCTGGCTTTGCGGATTAGAGGCATACTCCTGATGCCAATGGGAACGAAAGAGATCCTCATCAGGCAAGTCGTAGCGAATTCCGTAGCTTCTTTCGCCGATACCAACCAAGTCTGTCTGACGGGCAAGACCATACAGGTCTTCAAACTCGGTAGAACTGGCCAGTCTCAGAAACGCAGGGATCTGCTTGGAGGCATCGTAGAGATCCGAGAGAAACGCCCGGTCAAGCAGCGTCAGTCTCAGCAGCTCATCAGACGTCTCCTCTTCACTTCGAAACTCATCCAGATGGAAATCCAGCCCCCGGCGCTGGCAAATCAGCCTGGCCAGCTGATGAATGGACCTCCAGATCGGGGCAATGTACTTCTGAACATCAATGAATCCCTCAAGCTTGAGGTAACCCAAGCTGTTGAGCCCTTGGCGAATCAACAGCTGATTCATGCTTTACCAAGAATCTGTGATATTGAGTTTACCACATGGAGCTGATCCTCTTCGTCCATGTCATGAAAAGACGGGAGGTTGAGTGCATGCCTGGAGAAGCTGAGCGCTTCCGTGTTAATCTCATTTCCGGCCAATAATGGTTTGGCGACATTACATTGAGGCCAGCCGCTACAGACCATACTCAAGGGATGAAAGACCACCCGCGCATCAATACCTCGTTCCACCAGTCCCGTCTTCAATGGTTCGATCGAATCAAGCCAATCCTCAGAGAAAACAATGGTCGGCATCCAGGCGCCAATCTGTGTACCTTCAGCCCCATCAGGGTTCAGCCATACAGAATCACCAAAGACGCCAGAAAACGCCTGCTTATAAAACCAGAGGATGGCTCGCTTACGCGTGATCAATTCCTCAATGCGTTCCAGTTGTCCACAGCCGATAGCGGCCTGAACATTGCTCATTTTGAACTTGTAGCCGAGCGTATCGGGCCAGAACTGTCTGGTCTGCTGCCTGTCCCGACCGTGATTGGACAGCGTCAGGACAGAGTCATAGAGGCCGGGGTCATTCGTGACAAAGATCCCCCCCTCACCGGTGGTCATCGTCTTGGTGCCGTGGAAGGAAAAGGCCCCAAACCGACCCAGGCTGCCGGCTCTCTTGCCCTTCCAGATGGAGCCGATCGCTTCTGCCGCATCTTCGATGACAGGGATGCCGTGGGCAGACCCAATGGCCAACAAGGACTCCATGTCGCAGAGATTGCCATAGAGGTGAACAGCCACGATCGCCTTGGTCCTCGGCGTGACTGCCGCCTCCACCTGCCTGGGATCCAGACACCACGTGTCGGGAAGAATATCCACAAACACCGGCGTCGCCCCGAGATGAAGGATCGGAGCCAAGGTTGCCACCCAGTTGGTTTCCGCCAGGATCACCTCATCTCCGGGGCCAATGCCAAGTGCATGCATGCCCAGTTGAAGCGCGCCCGTGCAACTGCTTGTAGCGATGGCATAGGACACACCAAGGTGCTGCTTGAATGCCTCTTCAAAGCGGTGAATATAATCGTAACAGTGTTCACCCCATCCGAATCGGGTGGCATCGGTGGCATAGCCAACCTCCAGATCAGTGATGGAGGGTCTGGTATAGGGAACCTTGCGGAACATCTGCTGCGTCACGGTTCAGATCTCCTTCAAGAAAGGGATGGCCACCTTGATGGGGATAGCGATTCTCTTGCTGAGTTGTGACTTCACTTCCTTCGCCAGATTCCAAGGCAGAACGAGCAACTCGTCGGGTCCTCGGGCCAGGAGATCCTCCACACTGACGACAGGGATGTGGCTTCCTGGGAGCCACTTGCCAATCTTGCTTGGAGCCCGATCGGCCACCGCCGGAAGAAGATCGCTGCGGACCCCAGCAAAGTTGATCAGGGTGTTTCCCTTGGCAGCCGCACCATAGGCCAGCACGCACTGACCGGAACGTCGTGCCGCCAGAAGATACTCCATCAAGGCAAACTTCGCATCCAGGGCTCGTGCCTGGCAATGGGCATAGGCTTCCAGGGTCTCCAGACCAGCCATGGTCTCCTCACGCAGAACCACCGAAACAGCGTCCCGTTCCTTGATGCCTTGAGAGCAAGCGGCCACTTCACCCGATCGCGCCAGCCAGACCCTGAGGCTGCCACCATGGGTGGTGAGTTGCTCCGCATCGAACACCATCAGACCAGCCGCTTCAGCCATGCGAACCAGCGTTGTCAGGCTGAGGTAGCTGTAGTGTTCGTGGTAAATCGTGTCAAACTGATTTCCATCCAAAAGGCGCAACAGGTGGGGGAACTCGATCGACGCCAAGCCGCTGGGGCTGAGCAGAACCGCGATCGCGCCCAGGAAGTCATTAATGTCAGGGACATGCGCCAAGACGTTGTTCGCCACGAGCAAATCAGCCCTCAGACCCTGGGATACGAGGTCCTCTGCAAGCTGGCCGCCAAAAAACTGCTCAATGGTCTCAATTCCTTTCGCACGAGCGGCCTCGGCCGTGGCATGGGTGGGCTCGATGCCAAGGCAGGGGATTCCCAAAGCCTTCACATACTGCAAGAGATAGCCGTCGTTACTGGCAACTTCCACCACCAGACTCTCTGGACCCAGCGATAAACGGTCAACCGCGCCCCGCACGAAACGCTCCGCATGCTGACACCAGGTCACGGATGTGCTGGAGAAGTAGGCGTAGTCAGCCGTGAACAGTTCATCCGCCGGCGCATGCATCGGCAGCTGGACCAGCCAGCAGGTCGTGCAGACATAGACACGGAGAGGAAAGGTGACCTCGGGAAGGCTGAGCTTCTCTTCGGTCAGATAGGCATTGCTCGGAGGCTGATGGCCGAGATCGATGACGTCGCACTGCAGGGAAGCGCCACAGTGCCGGCAGGCGTGACTCATGGAACCCACTCAAGCAGAGGAAGCAACCTGTCGCGCTCGCTCAGATCCACCGCCTCCAGGGGCCAGCTGACCCCGAGCCGTGAATCATTCCAGCGCACCCCAGTTTCCTCACCGGGCCGATAGGGGGCCGCATGCAGGTACAGCAGGGTGCTGTCCGGCTCCAGGACCTGGAAGCCATGGGCACATCCTGTGGGGATCAGCAGGGAGTTGCCCGCCTCGGCGCTGAGCTCCACCCCATGCCACTGGCCACGGGTTGGCGACGCCTCCCGAAGATCGGCGGCCACATCCCAGACCCGACCCTTCACGCAGGTGACCAGACGCACTTCCGGAGGTTGGCCCCGTTGCAGGTGCAGACCACGGATGGTTCCCCGTCGGATGTTGTGGCTGAGATTGACCTGCTCGATCGGCCGATCCCCCCAGAGCTCCGACCATTCGTTCCGTCGAAACAGATTGAGAAAGTGCCCCCGCTGATCCGTGAAAGGGATCCGCTTGATCTCCAGCACACCCTCGATGGCACTGGCATGGATGCTGGGCCCTGCCATCTCAACGGCCGTCGGGACGCCGCAGCACACTGAAGGCATCGAGATCCTCCAGGCCCCAGCCATCGGCCAGACCGCTTAGTCTCTGGAACGTCACCTCCAGCCCCGCCTCGGAGGCGAACGCCCGCATCCGCTCGGCTGTCATGTCGCTTCGGTTCCCGGGGTTGTGCGCCCAATCGCTGTTGGGAGCCACTGTTCCGTAGTTGGAATGGTGAAGAAATGCACTTCCGCCGGGGCGCAACACGCGCGCAATCTCGTGCAGATAGGCCTTGACGACGGACGAGTCGAAATGAACCATCGAATCAAAGGAATACACCAGGGTCTGGGATTCGGAGTCGATCATGGCCAGGGAATCACCGTCGGTCACGAAGTACCGGAACTGGCATCCGTCGACACGCTCACCAAAACGCTCCCGGCAGGCCTGGATGCAATTGGGATTCACATCGACCAGGGTGATGGATGTGGCCAGACGACGAAGAAACTCTGTGTTTCGACCATGGCCTGGCGCCAGCTCAAGCACATGCTGAAAATCGAGGTTCTGAATGATGGGCCAGATCACCCCATCCCATTGCTTCTGCATGTAGGGCTCAGCATCCCTGTAATAGTTCCCTTCCGCATGGGCATCCCGGCACTGGGCAATCGTCTTGAGACGAATCATCTCCGCCATCACATCGGCACAGACCGAGGCCGCGGACTCTGCCTCCAGTCGTTTGTAGGCAGCATCAAGGTCAGCGCCCATGCGACTCTCCAGTTCATCCTTGAAACCAAGGATGACCCCCGTTCGTGTCAGGTCATGGGATCGAATCTGATCACGGAGGGCCTCCGGCATTCCGGGGGCGCTCAGACCGATTAAATCCAGCCAGAGCACCAGGCTGCGAGGTTGATCTCTGAGGCGGCGAATGGCCTGTTTCTCCGTCGTCGATGGCGGGCTGGTGATCTGGGTACGGACCCTTGAGAGCTTTCTCCTGATTCTGCCGAGAAGGGAGCGCATCATGTCATCTCCAGATCCAAGCCTGATTTTCCCACGAAGCCACCCCGATCGCCAGTGGCATCGTTCACTCCAGATTCCAGCTGAGTTGTGGCCTTACGGCCCCGGGCACCTGATGGACATAACCATGCCGCGCCTCATCGTGCAGATCCTCAATCACCTGAAAGCAGAAGCTGTCCTGAACGTGGAAGTGAACGCACTGAGGCGCCATCGACGTGGCTGCAAAGTTCACGGAATAGGTCCCTTCATTGAGCAACCCAGCAGGCACCCAGACCGTCGCCACATGACGTCCAGTGGACACCGGAGACGGCTGGCGTGGGCCCGTGATGAAGGCACATTGCCCTCCGATGAAGAAATGGAAGTTTGGAATCACTGGCGAGGCCAGTACCTCAAGGATCTCATAGGTCATTTCCAAGCCAAATTCATGGTCGATGGAGGCATAGCTGAGGCTCTCGCCGGACCGATCGACCAGCCGGGCCCCGAGCATGCGACAGGAGGAATCCCCGGGCGGCTCCTCCGTAAGATCGAGCAGCGAACCGGCCGTCTCCTCGCTGCTGGCGAAATAGGAGGCCGTGACGGATTCCGTGGGGCCGATCTGCGTGACCCTGCCATTCTCCAGCAGCATGCATGAATCGCAGAGGCTGTTGACCGTGCTGAGGCTGTGGCTGACAAAGAGAACCGTTCGACCCTGCCCGGTGACATCCTTCATCTTGCCGAGGCACTTCTTCTGAAACTGAAGATCGCCCACTGCCAGCACTTCATCGATGATCAGGATGTCAGGCTCCAGGTGGGCGGCGACGGCAAAAGCCAATCGGACGTACATGCCGCTGGAATAGCGCTTCACCGGGGTATCGATGAAACGGTGCACCTCGGCAAAATCAACGATCGCATCAAAGACCCGGTCGATCTGCCGGCGTCGCATTCCCAGCAGCGTGCCATTGAGGTAGATGTTCTCCCGGCCGCTCAGCTCGGGGTGGAAACCGGTACCCACCTCCAGCAACGACCCCACCCGGCCGCGAATCTCGGCCATGCCGGTGGTGGGCTCCGTGATCCGGGACAGGATCTTCAGCAGGGTGCTCTTGCCCGCCCCATTCCTGCCGATCACCCCAAACACCTTGCCGCGGGGGACTTCGAAATCAATGTCCCGCAGGGCCCAGAAGATCTCACTGCTCATCTGCTGGCGCTGCCCCCTGCCCTGCCAAGGCCAGCGATTCCGGGAGCCACCCTCGGCCGCCTCGGCGGCGGGCTCCGCCGTGCCCAGATGATCAATCCTGTAGGACTTACCCAGGGAGCGAACCGTGACAGCAATCTCTGAAGTTGAAGTCATACGATATCGGCGAAGCCCCTTTCAATCTTCTGGAACACGGCCATGCCGATCACCAGGGAGGCGACCAACCCAGACACCATGCTGGCCATCATGGTGAAGGTGATCGGCACACCACCCAGCACGGACCAGCGGAATCCCTCAATCAACCCCACCGTAGGGTTGAGGGAATACAAGAACTGCCATCGTTCAGGAATCAAAGAAGATGAATAGACGATCGGGGTCAGATAGTTCCAGGCCTGCAGCACGAACGGCACCGCATAGCCGAAGTCGCGATGGTAGACATTCAGCGAGGCCACGATCAGCGTCAGGCCCAGGCCCATCAGGAACGCCGCCAGCAGAAAGAACGGCGCGGCCAGCAGATGCCAGCCCAGGCCGATACCGAAGATGGCCAGCAGCACCACCAGGACCGCAAGGCTGACCAGGCCATCGACGGCCACCGATCCCATCGAGGCCAGGGGGATGATCAGGCGGGGAAAGTAGATCTTCGACAGCAGCCCCGCGTTGCCCACCAGGCTGCCGCCGGCCCTGCCGATCGTGTTGCTGAACAGACCCCAGGGAATCAGGCCCGTGAACACCATCAGCAGGTAGGGCTGTCCGTTGCTGGGCAGACGGGCGAAGTTGCCGAACAGCACCGCAAAGATCACGGCCGGCACCAGCGGCTGCAGGATCACCCAGACGGCTCCGAGGCTCGTCTGCTTGTAGCGCAGCTTGATGTCGCGAAGCGACAGGTAATACAGGAGATCGCGGTATTCAACGATCTCCTTCCACTCGAAGAATGAAAAGCGACGCCTGGGCTGAATGCGTGTGACGCTCATACGGCGGGGCTGGGGTGGTCCGGGCAGGCTGTCACGCCGTCACCCTGTCGACCTCAGACCACCAGCAGGCTCATGCCCCAGTTCACCAGCACCAGGGCCACCCAGGCGGCACCGCCGATCAGGATCAGGCGGTTGGAGCGGCCGCTGTCCTCGGTGCTCGCATAGAGCACCGGCACTGCCACGATCAGGGCGAAGGACATCACCACCAGGGCCAGAACGGTGAGGGTGTTGAGGATCTGCATGGGGCAGGAAGGCTCGAGGCCGGATCAGGCAGCGTTGGGGATCCTGCCATGCAGAGCGGGGCCCTGCCCGCCGCCGGAGCCATCCTTCACACGTTGTCGGCAGCGCTGGACTGGGAACCGAACAGATCACCGGCCGCCGTCAGGGCCCCGAGACCGGGGGCTGCGGCGTCCTTGGGGGCCAGCAGGGGCTGGTGCGGATCCGGCAGCTCCCCCAGGGGCCAGTCGATGCCGATCGCCGGGTCGTTCCAGGCCAGGGAGCGCTCGCACTCCCGGCTCCAGTAGCCGGCGGTCTTGTACTGCACCTCGGCCACCGGGCTCAGGGTCAGGAAGCCATGGGCGAAACCCACCGGCACCCACAGCTGGCGCTGGTTCTCGGCGCTGAGCCGCTCGCCCACCCACTGCCCCAGGGTGGGGGAGTCCAGGCGCAGGTCGACGGCCACATCGAAGACCTCCCCGACGGTGCAGCGCACGAGCTTGCCCTGGGGGTGCGGCGCCCGCTGGAAATGCAGGCCCCGCAGCACCCCTTGCACGGAGCGGGAGTGGTTGTCCTGCACGAACTCCGGGGCGTCGGCATCCTCCCGGCCGAGGGCATCGGCGAAGCGGCGCCGGTTCCAGCTCTCGCTGAACCAGCCCCGCTCATCGGCGTAGACCGCCGGGGTGAGCAGCAGGGGGCCGTCGATGGCCAGGAACTGAACGTTCATCGTTGGGGCTCCAGGGCCTGGTGGTCGCTGGCGGCCTCCTGCAGCAGGCGCAGCAGGTAGTCGCCGTAGCCGGATTTCTTCAGGGGCAGGGCCAGCCGCTCCAGCTGGCCGTGGTCGATCCAGCCCAGGCGCCAGGCCACCTCCTCGGGGCAGCCCACCTTGAGGCCCTGGCGCTTCTCGAGGGTGCGGATGTAGCTGGCGGCCTCGTGCAGGGAGTCGGGGGTGCCGGTGTCCAGCCAGGCCATGCCGCGGCCCATCAGCTCCACCCGCAGCAGGCCCTCATCGAGATAGAGCTGGTTGAGGTCGGTGATCTCCAGCTCGCCCCGCGGCGAGGGACGCACCTGGCGGGCCCGCTCCACCACGGTGTGGTCGTAGAAGTACAGGCCCGTGACCGCATAGCGGCTGCGCGGCTGGGCCGGCTTCTCCTCGATGCTCAGCACCCGGCCATCTCCGCTGAACTCCACCACCCCGTAGCGCTCCGGATCGCTCACCGGGTAGGCGAACACCGTGGCCCCGGGCCGCTCGCCGTTGGCCCCCTGCAGCTGGGGGATCAGGTCGTGGCCGTGGAAGAGGTTGTCCCCGAGCACCAGGGCCGCCGGTGCGCCGTCGAGGAACTCGGCGCCGATCAGGAACGCCTGGGCCAGGCCGTCGGGGCTGGGCTGCACGGCGTAGCGGATCGTCATGCCCCAGGCCGTGCCGTCCCCCAGCAGCCGCGCAAAGGCGGGCTGGTCGGTGGGGGTGGTGATCACCAGCACCTCGCGGATGCCCGCCAGCATCAGGGTGCTGAGCGGGTAGTAGATCATCGGCTTGTCGTACACCGGCACCAGCTGCTTGCTGACGGCGGTGGTGAGGGGCGCCAGGCGCGTGCCGCTGCCCCCCGCCAGGATGAGTCCCTTGCGGTTCATGGCTGGGCGGGCAGAGCGGCCATCAGGCTGCCCATCTCCAGGGCCTGGAGGCCGTAGCTCCAGCCCAGGTTGCTCTTGATGCCGGCCCGCTCCAGGGCCTGCTGCAGGGTGTCGGTGGTGAGCACCCCGAAGATCACCGGCACCCCGGTGTCGCGGGCCACGGCGGCCACGCCCTTGCTCACCTCGGCCACCACCACGTCGAAGTGGGGCGTGTCGCCGCGGATCACCGCCCCCAGGGTGATCACCACCTGGTAGCGGCCGCTGGCGGCCAGCCGCTGGGCCACCAGGGGGATCTCGAAGCTGCCCGGCACCCAGGCCACGTCGAGCTGCGTGCTCCCGGGGCTGACGTCGATGCCGTGGCGGGAGAGGGAATCGAGGCAGCCGCTCAGCAGCTTGCCGGTCACCAGATCGTTGAAGCGGGCGATCACCAGGCCGATCCGCAGATCGGCGACATCGGTGAAGCGACCTTCGAAAACCGTCAAGGGATCAGACCACGCAGAAGCTCATGACCCAGTTGAGCAGCATCCGGGCCTCCACCGCCAGGGTCGTGAGGATCTCCCGAGAGGGCCTCCTACGATCGGGGCGCTCCAGGCGGCGGGCCCATGGCCAGGGAAGTGCAGCAGCAGCTCCCGCTCGCGAACGACGCCAGCCTCCAGGGCGACCTGTTCGGAGGCGACCCCTCCCCGCCGCTCCCGGCACCAGAGCTTCGGCAGGACGGCGACGGCGGCCTGGATGACCAGACCCTCCTGGCGGATGCGAGCGCCCGTCCCCGGGCCCGCCGGCGGCCCTCCGTGCCGAAGCCCGCCGACCCTGACGGCGGCGGGGAGACCCCGGAGCCGGCGCGGAGCGAGGAGCCGGAGCCCGATGGCGACCTGCCCCGCTGGCACCACCATTCCCTGGTGGACCCGGCGGCGCTCACCCCGGTGCTGCGCCACTACGTGGAGCTGAAGGCGGCCCATCCGGACCGGGTGCTGCTCTACCGCCTCGGCGATTTCTTCGAGTTCTTCTTCGAGGACGCGATCCTGCTCTCGCGCCTGCTGGAGCTCACCCTCACCGGCAAGGACGCCGGCAAGGCCCTGGGCCGGGTGCCGATGGCGGGCATCCCCCACCACGCCGCCGAGCGCTACTGCGCCGACCTGGTGCGCCGCGGCCTCAGCGTGGCGCTCTGCGACCAGCTGGAGGCCACCCCCGCCAAGGGGGCCCTGCTGCGCCGCGGCATCACCCGGGTGCTGACCCCCGGCACGGTGCTGGAGGAGGGCATGCTGGCGGCCCGCCGCAACAACTGGCTCTGCGCCGTGGTCCTCGACGGGGACGGCAGCCACGCCGGCCGCTGGGGTCTGGCCGTCGCCGACGTCAGCACCGGCGAGTTCCGGGTGACCGAGCGCACGGGCAGCGGCAGCCTGCACCAGGAGCTGCTGCAGCTGGAGCCCGCCGAGGTGGTGTGGCCCGGCCCGGCGGAGGCGCCCGCCTGGTGCCCCGAGGGTCTGCGGCTCACCGCCCTGGCCCGCACCCCCTTCGACGCCACCGAAGCCGCCGCCCTGCTGCGCCGCCGCTTCCGCCTGGCCAGCCTCGATGGCCTCGGGCTGGGGGAGGCGCCCCTGGCACTGCGGGCCGCCGGGGGCCTGCTGGCCTACCTGGACACCACCCAGGCCGAACCTGCGGCCATCCCCCTGGAGATGCCCCGCCTCTGGCACGCCGGCGACCAGCTGGTGCTCGACGCCCAGACCCGCCGCAACCTGGAGCTCACCCGCACCCAGCTGGGCGGCGCCCTGCAGGGCTCCCTGCTCTGGGCCCTCGACCGCACCGCCACCGCCATGGGCGGCCGCTGCCTGCGCCGCTGGATCGAGGCCCCCCTGGTGGACCGGGCCGCGATCCTGGAGCGGCAGGAGGCGGTGAGCGAGCTGGTGGAGCAGCGGCCCCTGCGGCTGGGTCTGCGCCGGCTGCTGCGGCCCATGGGGGATCTGGAGCGCCTGGCGGGCCGGGCCGGCGCCGGCAGCGCCTCCGCCCGCGACCTGGTGGCCCTGGCCGATGGCCTCGAGCGGCTGCCCCGCCTGGCGGCCCTGGTGGCCCACAGCCGCAGCGGCCCCCTGGCGGCCCTCAAGGGTCCCTGGCCCGAGCTGGCCGCCCTGGCCGAGCAGGTGCGCCACCACCTGGTCGACACCCCGCCCCTGTCGCTGAGTGAAGGCGGGCTGCTCCATGACGGCGTCGATCCGGTGCTCGACGGCCTGCGCAACCAGCTCGATGACCAGGAGGCCTGGCTCTCCCGGCAGGAGGCGATCGAGCGGCGGGCCAGCGGCAACCCCAACCTGCGCCTGCAGTACCACCGCACCTTCGGCTATTTCCTGGGGGTGAGTCGCGCCCGGGCCGCCGCCGTCCCGGACCACTGGATCCGCCGCCAGACCCTGGCCAACGAGGAACGCTTCGTCACCCCGGAGCTCAAGGGCCGCGAAGGCCGGATCCTGCAGCTGCGGGCACGGGCCTGCCAGCGGGAGTACGACCTCTTCTGCGAGCTGCGCCGCAGCGTGGGGGAAGCGGCCGGGCCCGTGCGGGCGGCCGCCCGGCGGGTGGCGGAACTCGATGCCCTGGCCTCCCTGGCGGAGGTGGCGGCCACCGGCGGCTACTGCCGGCCCGAACTCAGCGAGGGCCGCGAGCTGGTGATCGAGGCGGGGCGCCATCCGGTGGTGGAACAGCTGCTGGTCGACACCGCCTTCACCCCCAACGACCTGGAGCTGGCGGCTCCGGCACCGGACCTGATCGTGCTCACGGGCCCCAATGCCAGCGGCAAGAGCTGCTATCTGCGCCAGAGCGGCCTGCTGCAGCTGATGGCCCAGATCGGCAGCTGGATCCCCGCCCGCTCCGCCCGCCTCGGCATCGCCGATCGCATCTTCACCCGGGTGGGGGCGGTGGACGACCTGGCCAGCGGCCAGTCCACCTTCATGGTGGAGATGGCTGAAACGGCCAACATCCTTCACCACGCCAGCCCCCGGTCCCTGGTGCTGCTCGACGAGATCGGCCGGGGCACCGCCACCTTCGACGGCCTCTCCATCGCCTGGGCCGTGGCGGAACACCTGGCCGACGGCATCGGCGCCCGCACCATCTTCGCCACCCACTACCACGAGCTCAACGAGCTCGCCGAGCTGCTGCCCAACGTCGGCAACGCCCAGGTGCTGGTGGAGGAGACCGGCAACGACCTGGTGTTCCTGCACCGGGTCTGCCGGGGGGGCGCCAGCCGCAGCTACGGCATCGAGGCGGCCCGGCTGGCGGGTGTGCCCGCCTCGGTGGTGCTGCGGGCCCGCCAGGTGCTGGGCCGCATCGAGGCCAACAGCCATGTGGCGGTGGGTCTTCAGGGGGGACCGAGAGCCGCCTGATCCTGGGCTACCTGAACCTGGGCCGGCTGATCCAGCCAGGCCCGCCGCAGCAGGGCATTGGCGGCGGCCGCCACCAGTCCGGCGCCGCCCTTGCTGCCCTCCAGCCGGATCTGGGGGAGGGCGCTGGCGGCGAGATGGCGCTTGCTCTCGGCCACCCCCACGAACCCCACCGGCATGCCGATCACCAGGGCCGGGGCGGCAATGGTGCCGGCCTCGACCAGCTCCAGCAGCCGCTCCAGGGCCGTGGGCGCACTGCCCACCAGCACCACCGCCCCCGGGTGCTCCAGCAGGGCCCGCTCCATGCCCGCCGCCGCCCGGGTGCCGCCGGCGGGAGCGACGGCGGGAGCCCAGGCCAGCACCGAATGGACCGGATTGGCGAAGGTGCGCCTGGCCATGGGGGCGACGGCCGCCGCGGCCATGGCCGTGTCGGTGAGAATCGGCGCGCCGGCCGCCAGGGCTTTGAGGCCGGCGGCGCAGGCCCCCGGACCGAGGCGCAGATCCGGCGCCAGGGTCAGGTCGCCGCTGCTGTGCACCAACCGCTCCAGCAGCTCCTGCTCCACCCCCTCCAACCCCGTGGACCCCAGCCAGGCCCGGATGCGTCGCACGCTCTCCTGGAAGATCGGGTGGTCGAGGGAGGCCGCGGAGCCGGAAGAATCGATGCTGTCCATCGCCTGCGGCGCCCCGCTCACTGAGCCACCCCCCGGCGGCCGGCGCGGCCTGCTGCCCGGAAGGGGAAACGGCGAGGTTACGGGAGCCGTCGGCCGGGGCGGTGGTGCGGTGTGGGCGTGGGCGAGCCGAGCGGGGCGGAGCTGGACCTGGCCAGCAGCAAAGCGACTGGGCGGGCTCCAACGGGACGGGAGGAACAGAAACAGAAATAGAGGCTGCGGCAGAGGCAGCTGCAGAGGAGGAAAAAGACGCAGAGGAGGGGGAGGAAGGAGCCGTCTTCAGGCGAAGACGAAACCTGTACATTGTGTACAGATCCTGATTCAGGCGCCGCGAACCATGCCCACCCTCGGCGTGCTCGAAGCCAGGAAGCGCTTCCCTGAACTGCTCGATCGGGCCCGGGAGGGCGAGGAGACCCTGATCGCGCGCCATGGGCACCCGGTGGCCGCCCTGGTCCCCCTGTGGCGCCGCCACCGGGCCCAGAGGCAGGCCCTGCTCGCCCTCAAGGGCAGCGGCCGGGACTGCTGGCCCGATCCCCTGCCGCCACCCGCCGGCGGAACCGGGCCAGTGGAGCCTTTGGACGGCGGCGCCACCCTGGCCCTCGGCTCTGCGGTGGCCATCGACGCCACGGTGCTCATTCCCTGGCTGCGCGGCGATGCAGGCGGCCGCCGGCACGAGCCCCTGATCGCCGCGATCGCTGCCGGCCACTGGCGCGGGGTCCTGAGCATGGCCACCCTGAGGACGCTGGTGGAGGGTCCGCTGCTCCGGGGGGACGAGGCCCTGGCGGCCCGTTACGAAGCCGTGTTCAGCGATCCTGCGGCCTGGACCCTGGTGAGCCTCACGCCCCAGGTCGCCCTGGCGGCGGCACGCCTGCAACGACCCGGCACAGGGCCAGCGCTGGGCCCCGATGGCGCCCTGGAGCTGGCCTCGGCCCTGCATGGCGGGGCCACGGCGATGATCAGCCGGGACCCCCGCCTGGTGGCCGCCCTGCCCCTGCCGGCGCGGCCACCCCTGCCCTGATGCCGATCCACCTCTACTGGGGCGACGACGAAGCCGCCCGTCAGCGGGCCCTGGCGGCCCAGCTCGAGAGCCTGGTGGATCCCGCCTGGGCCGCGATCAACCTCAGCCGCCTGGATGGGGCCGATCCCGTCCAGGCGGCCCGGGCCCTCGAGGAGGCCCGCACCCCCCCCTTCGGCGCCGGCGCCCGGGTGGTGGTGCTGCAGCGCAGTCCCTTCTGCCAGGCCTGTCCGGCGGAGCTCGCCACCCAGCTGGAGGCCGCCCTTGAGCTGATCCCCGCCGATGGCCACCTGTTCCTGGTCAGTGAGGGCAAGCCCGACGCCCGGCTGCGCACCACCAAGCGGCTGCGGGCCGTGGCGGAGGAGCGGTCCTTCACCCTGCCGCCGGTCTGGGACGGGGCCGGCCAGATCGAACGGGTGGAGAGCGCCGCCCGGGAGCGGGGGCTGGCCCTGGCACCGGAGGCGGCCGAAGCGCTGGCCGAGGCGATCGGCAGCGACGGCCTGCGGCTCGCCAGCGAGCTGGAGAAGCTGGCGCTCCACGCCGGCAGCGCCACGGGCCCGATCACGGCTCAGGCGGTGGCCGCCCTGATCGGCGGCCAGGTCACCAGCAGCCTGGCGGTGGGGGATGCCCTGCTAGACCAGCGCCCCGCCGAGGCGATCGCCCTGGTGGAGGCCCTGCTGGAGGCCAACGAACCGGCCCTGCGCATCGTGGCGGCCCTGGCCAGCCAGATCCGGGGCTGGCTCTGGGTGTGCCTGCTGGAGCGCAGCGGCGAGCAGGACGTGGCCGTGATCGCCAAAGCCGCGGGGATCGGCAACCCCAAGCGGATCTACGTGATGCGCAAGCAGATCCGCGGCCGCACACCCGAGCAGTTGCTGGCCCTGCTGCGCCGCCTGCTCGACGTGGAGGCCGCCCTCAAGCGCGGCGCCGACGCCGGTGACGCCTTCCGGGACGGCTTCCTGCTCGCCGCCCTGGCGCAGCCCGTGAGCGCCCCGCGTCGATAATCGGGCCGGATGCGCCGGCGACGAGCCCATGGGCCTGCTGATACAGAAGTTCGGGGGGACGTCGGTGGCCGACACCGAGCGGATCCGGGCGGTGGCCCGCCGCATCGCCGCCAGCCGCGAGGAGGGCCACGAGCTGGTGATCGTGGTGTCCGCCATGGGCCACACCACCGACCAGCTGACCGGCATGGCCGCCAGCCTCTGCAGCGATCCCCCCCGCCGGGAGATGGACATGCTGCTGGCCACGGGCGAGCAGGTGTCGATCGCCCTGCTGTCGATGGCCCTCCATGCCGAAGGCGTGCCCGCCGTCTCGATGACCGGCACCCAGGCCGGGATCATCACCGAATCGGCCCATGGCCGGGCCCGGATCCTGGAGGTGCGGACCGAACGGCTGCGCCGCCTGCTGGAGGACGGCCACGTGGTGGTGGTGGCCGGCTTCCAGGGCACCAGCAGCGGCCATGCGGGCACCCCGGAGATCACCACGCTTGGCCGGGGCGGCTCCGACACCTCGGCGGTGGCGCTGGCGGCGGCCCTCGGCGCCGACGGCTGCGAGATCTACACCGACGTGCCCGGGGTGCTGACCACC
>QLAH01000238.1_pt1 | contig 40095 bp, 38 predicted proteins | sample 4693081 | NCBI WGS metagenome assembly QLAH01 (sample SAMN09425401, study PRJNA476045) | Lake water metagenome, whole genome shotgun sequencing project. | reverse complement strand
TTTTACCACCCTACAGTCCAGACTATAATTTAATTGAGTTGATTTGGCATTCTGCTAAGGAATTCATTGCGAATCGTTTATTCAAGTCGATTGAAGATCTAGAAGCGCTTGTTCATAGCCTGTTGAACGAGGGGCAGCTTGTTATTAACTGGGATCGCAAGATCAAAAACAAAGGAAATATAATTAATGCAATTTAAATGCACATCAGCTTACTACATTACCAACGAAAATGACAACACAAACTGGGTGCAGCTAGTCTTTCAAGCCCTAGGCTTAAAATCGCTGCTGATGTCGTCCCTCAAATTGGATGGCTTTATGCACATTTCCATTGGCTTTAGCCAGCAAACGGCCATTGTGGTACGGGCTAAGGACGACTATATCGCTCTGCTGATGCGGGAGCCAATTTTGTTCAAAGACGTGGAACAGGCCGACAAGTTCAGCCTATGGGTGCGTAACTTTGAGCAAAAACTGCTGCGTCAAAACAGCCGTTTTATTCCGGCCTAGGGCAAGATCTCTAGATTGATGGATTGACCCCCACATTCGAGATCGAGCGGCTACAATGGCGGCTGACTCTGTGCCTAGGTATGCCTAGGATCTGCCTATGTTGGCCAGTGTTTTACTTCAGTTCACGCCGCTGCGGGCTAGCCTTGCTGCCGAACGACGGGATCTTAGGCGGGCAGTGGAGCAGCAGTTGCGGGTCTATCGGGCGGGGTTATCGGTGCTGGCCGAGGCCGACGATTCAGGGCGATCCTCGCGGCCTAGCCTCCAGACCATTCCCCTCCGCTACCAGGTGTGGCGGTTGCAGTATGGCCAATCTGCTAACCAGGTGTTGACCTCCGATCAGGCCATTACCGACTTTTTTTTGAGGGACGGTATCGATGGCCGTCTGCTGATTTTAGGCGACCCCGGCATGGGCAAAACCCACACCCTACTGGCCATGGGCGAGGAATTGCTGAATCGGTCGGAGCAAAGCGGCCCGGTGCCCGTTTTGGTGGATCTGTCGGCCTGGAACGGCGACAACCTCGATCAATGGCTGGTGGCCTACCTCTGGGAGGTGTATCGCATCTGCCAGCCGACGGCCATTGTGTGGCTTCAGGCTGGCCAGTTCACCCTGCTGCTAGATGGCTTTGATCACCTACCCCCACCCCGCCAGCGGGCCTGTGCTAAGGAAATCAACACGCTGCTGCGAACTAACCCAGAGCAAACCGCCCTGCTCTGCTGTCGCCGCCAGGTGTTGGAAGCGGGGGGAATTGAATTTAGCGAACTTAACGGCGGTCTGCATATTCAGCCCTTGGCGGCCCAGCAGGTCAAAGACTACTTGCTAGCCCAGGGCTGCGATGCCCTCTGGCCCCAGGTGAAGGCCAGCAAAGCGCTCCAGCAGTTAGGCCGATTTCCGCTGTATCTCACTCTGCTGGTGGCCTTAGCCCCCGTTCTCGGTGTGAATGCCTCGGCCATCACGGGGAAGGACGCTTTATTGCAGCAGTTCCTCAGCCACCAGAGCGACATTGGCCCTACTACCCCCACAGAGCGGGCCTCCCTGCGCTGGTTGGCGACCCAAATGGCCCATCGTTCCCGCTTCCTACACCTAGATCGTCTGCGGCAAACCTGGCTTCCCGAATCCCAACGGTTGATCTATCGGGGGCTACTGGGGCTAGCGTTGCTGATCATCTTTACCCTCATCGGCGGCAACCCTGGCCTAGGGCTGGCCTGGGGCTTGGCCTTTTCCCAGCTCGATCTAGAGGCGTTTCCCTACACCCACCTCAGTTTGGCCATGGCCTCCTGGCGCAGTTTGGGCAACCTTGTCCTGGTTTCTATTGTGCCTGCCCTTGTCCTGGGGCTGGGCATCGGTAGTTTCGGGTCTTTGGTCCTGGGGCGGTTTAATCTGGGATTGCCTGCCTTTGGCTGGGGTGGCTTGGTGGGAGCAGTGCTGGGCTGGGGGCTAGGGCTGGGAATCAGTCTTTGGGGCGGGCTACCCCAGGGCATTCAAATTCAGCGGCACCCCACCCAAGACCTTCAGATGGCCCTCCGCAACGGTGGCGTCCTGTTTGGGCTATTGGCCCTGGTCTTTGCCTTGGTGCTGGTGGGGCCAGCGGTGGTCAACGGCCAGTCTCCCTTTACCCTGCTCTCGGTGCCTCGGTTGCGGGTCTTGGTTGCCGCCCTGCTGAGTGCCTACCTATGGTTTTCCTTTGCCCTTCAGCATGGCGTGCTGCGCCTGCTATTGGCTCGCGTTCCATCCCGCTTTCCCCTGACCTGGGGGCCTTGGCTCCAGCGCTGGGCTCAGCGGCGGGTGCTGCGGCGGTGGGGTGGGGCCTATGGCTTCCTCCACGAAACCCTGCGCGAAACCCTGGCTAAGGATTAGCCCCCGCTGGATTGGCCCTTGGTGCGTTCTACCTCGGCTGTAAGCTGCTGCTGCCGTTGGCGGGCTTGGCGCAGAAAGTCGATCATGCGCTGATCTTCGGCCTTGATGTGGTTAATCAGCCAGTCTGTCAAGAACCGAGACACCCGCAGGGCCAGCCAGCGATCCTGCACCTCGGTTTCTTGGGCCAAAAAAGACTCAACCCGTTGGCGCAGTTGCCGATGCTTGTCCGCATGGTCTGAGTAGCCGGGGTATTGAAATTCCACCATGAAGTTCTCTTCGGTCTCGAAGTGGATGGAGGTGTAGCTGTCCAGAATTTTTAGGGTGCGTGGCAGGAGTTCTTCGCCTCGACCCATCAAAATGGCGCTATGGAGGGCATTAATGGCGTGAAAGAGGCTGCGGTGCTGGTCGTCAATCAGGGTGTAGCCCGTTTCGTATTCCGGTCGCCACTGGGCAATGGCGGCGAGGGCAGCGGGCATGGTGGAGGTGTACTCCGGCCCATTATCCTGGATCCTTTGGCGGCAGGCGGCAATCATGGCTTGATCGTCGTTTTGGATGTGCTGAATTAGCCAGGTGGTTAAAAAGTGCGCCACCATAATGACGTGCTGCTGCATATCCGGGTAGGCCTGCTGCTCAAAGGCCGCGAACTTAGCCCGCAGGGCATCGTGCTTACGTTTGTGGGCCTCATAGCCGTCATAGCCGTGATCCCGCATGTATTGTTCTTCGGTGTCAAAGTGGACGGTGGTATAGTCTCGAACGCTGCGAATGGTTTGTTCGAGCATCTCGGTGCCCTGCCCCGCCGCCATGGCCGACTGAAGGGCATTGATGATGCTAAAAATGCTTTGGTGCTGGGCATCTACCAGGGGATTGCCCGTTTCGTATTCGGTTTTCCACTGGGCAACGGCGGTACTCATGACGATTCTCCAAGGGCAACGACACCTTGATTTAGTAGTACCCACCTCCCCCTGGCAATTATCGCTGATCTGGTTCTACGATAGGAAACGTTGCAATGGCTCATGATGCGTCATCTCTGGGTGGTGCATTGCTGTGCGAATGCACTCTACAACTTGGACTGGACGTGCGACTAGGCTGTGCTCCATCTCGATACACAGCAACTGCACCCTACAACAATGGCCCCAGGGACAACCCTACCAACCCACCAAGCCCCACCGCCATCCACAGCAGCACCGCCCAGCGAGTGAGGGCCATTCCCTGCCGAATGCGATCTGGGGTGATGGGCTGAAGCGGGTCTCCCAGCAGCGGTTTTTCCTTGGGTTGGCCACGATAGGTATTCAGGCCACCCAGTTGCACCCCTAGGGCGGCGGCATAGGCACATTCACTCCATCCGGCATTGGGGCTGGGGTCGGCGGGGGCATCGCGACGGCAAAGGGCCAACACCCGTTGGGGATGGCCCGACAGCAGGGCAATGGTAAGCACCGTCAGACGACAGGGCACCCAGGTCAGCCGATCCTCCAGTTGGGCGCTAAACCAGCCCAGGTGGGTGTAGGGAGCCTCGCGGTAGCCCACCATCGAATCGAGGGTGCTGGCGGCTTTGTAGGCCAGGGCGACGGGCACTGGCCCTAGGGGCGTAAAACTGCCGAGGAGAGCGTAGAACACCGGAGCCATCACCCCATCGGTGGCATTTTCACTGATGGTTTCCATCACCGCCCGCAGAATGTCCGGCTTGTCTAAGCCCTCGGTATCACGCCCCACGTAGAGGCCCAGGCGGTTGCGAGCCGTTTCTAGATCGCCCGCCTCCAGGGGAGCCAGCACATCCGTCGCCGCCCGCCGCAAACTACGCCCCGCAAAGCAACTAGCCAGCAGCACCACCTGAAGCATCAGCCCTAGGACGAGATGGATACGGTGTGCTAGGGCCACCAACGCCCAGCCCGCCAACCCGCTGCCCCCAATCACCGCCAGCCCTAGGCCCGCGCCCAAGATTTTCTCCCCCAGGGGCGAGAGCTTCAGCGCTAGAATCCCCCGCTTACCCCAAGCAATCGCCCAACCCATCGCCTGCACCGGGTGGGGCCAGCCCCAGGGATCGCCTAGCACAAAATCTAGCCCCGCCGCCAACAGCAGCACCCCGGCCCGTTCAAACCACAAAGCTGACATCATCTCCCTGGGCCGCCTGCCAACTGCGGGCATCAAAGTACAAATCCTCCAGGGAAATACTATAGAGGGCTTCCTTCAATTTTTGGGAAAGCCGATTCCACACCGCAAATGTGACCCAATCCTCTGCCTGGTCGGCCTGGGGCTGATGGCGGGGGAGGGGCATCACCTGTTCTCCCACCGCTTCTAAAATGTGGCCTAGGGAAATGTGGGCCGGAGCCTTGGCCAGCCGATAGCCCCCCTGGGAACCGCGCACCGATTCCACTAGGCCGGCCTGCCGCAGATCGATCAGCAGCTTTTCGAGGTAGGGGGGCGGCAATCCTTGGCGTTGGGCAATAGCCTGCACCGAAACGGGTCGCCGCGACGGCTGGAGGGCCAAATCCAGCAGTGCCTTGACGCTATAGTGGCCACGGGTGGTGAGTTTCATCGTCCTTCCCCTCCTTAATAACTGCTTGGCTATTCCCATTGAACCCTCTCCCGACGGTATCACCCCATCAATTCGGATGGTGATTACTTCGTCCATGGGTTCATCCAGAGGGATATCAAAGGCCACCAAAACTACGCAAATTCTAGTTAAAAAAGAATGCTAAAAATCTTTTGCTGTAGTATTATTTGGCGGGCGTTCATTTGAAGAAAGACTCATGAACGTACCTCGGTGACAACACACAATCAACCCATCGCTAACGAGAATAAGGTTAATGGCTAAGGATACCCCTGCAAAACCGCTGACTGGTCAAGCCCTAGTTGAGAAAGTTAAGGAACTAGATAGCTATAGTCGCGAAGAGAAGGCGAAGGCCTGCGGCTACTATAGCTTGACGAAATCCGGTGCTCCCCGGGTCAACATGATGAAATTTATGAATGCCCTGATTGAAGCCCAAGGCATTCAGTTTGATAGCCCTCAAAACGGCAGTGGTCGTGGCGGTCGCAGCGCTAGCTATCGCATTAGCGTTCAAGCCAACGGCAACCTTTTGATTGGCGCTGCCTACACCAAACAAATGAACCTTAAGCCTGGGGATGAGTTTGAAATTACCCTAGGCCGCAAGCACATCAAACTCAAGCAAGTCGGGGCTGAGGAGGACGAAGACTAGTCGCGTCTGCAAGGACTTCTAGGATGGCAGACTGCCCATTGCTGGGGGCACCCGCCAAGACTAGGGGGGGGTGAGGCCAAGGGCATCAAATGGATGCTTCTGGCTTTGCCCAGACTAGCGTGGTCATCCCTAGAACCCTAACGCGGCTAACCCCTGGGACGCTTCTCCCCAGTTAGGGCAGGTAGGACAAAACCGAGCAGGGGTAAGGATTTAATAGGGGCAAGGTATGAATTTTCCGATCATCTTAGATATTGCACTGGGTCTCATTGTGATCTTCTTTGTGCTGAGCCTTTTGGCCAGCGAACTTCAGGAGATCATCAGCACCCTATTGCAGTGGCGGGCAGAGCATTTAAAGCAGTCTATAGAGGTGTTGTTGTCCGGCAACGATCGAGAAAAAGACGCCGCTGCCCAGGTTCTTGCCGACGCCCTCTACGATAGCCCCTGGATTCGCAGCTTAAATCAGGAAGCCAAGGGTCGAATTGCCCGTTCTTTTCGATCCATTATCCATCTCATCGGTCGCATTTATCGCATTCTGACCAGGGGGCGGAATGTCTTTGGGGCTGGAAAAACCAGTGGCCCATCCTATATTCCCTCTGAAGCCTTTGCCAATAGTTTGCTAGAGCGAATGCAGTTGGGTCAGCTTTGGCAGGTGTTGGCGGATAAACGGCTGGCCAGCTTCGCCTCAGAACGAGTCATCCTGCCCGTCAGCAATATTTTGAGCGACCTCAAGGCCAGCACCGGAAATGAGTTTTTGCTCAACGCAGAACTGAAGCAGTTCGAGCAATCCGTGCAGTCTATCTTGGTAGACTTTGGTAGTGGCACGGTGTCGCTGCCGGAAAGCGTGGATCGGCTGGTGCGACGGCTAGAAGATTTTAGCCTGATGGCCCAAGATATCTTGCCCGACAACCATCCGCTGACGGAAACCTTCATGCGTCGGTTGGAGTACATCAAGCGAGGCTTGGCGAGTACTCCCGCCGAGCGTAAGGTGCTGCTGTGTAAACTGCGGCCCAGCGTGGCGAATCTGCTGGATGTGTTTGACCCCCACAGCGCCACCGCCCAAGAGTTGCGTAGCCTCGCGGAGGGCAATCCCTTAGCCCAGCGCCTAGTAGACCGCCTAGATCGGGCGATCATTACTCCGGCCCTGCGCGACAGTTTGGCGGCCCTCTCCCGCAAGGCCGAATTTGCCACCGATACGGCCCAAAGCCAGGTAGAGCAGTTTAGCCGCGAAATCGAAACCTGGTACAACCGAGGGATGGAGCGAGCCACGGGGGTCTATCGGCGCAATGCCAAGGCTGTGGCGCTTATCATTGGCGTTGCCACCGCCGTGGCCGTCAACGCCGATTCCTTTCATATCGCTAGCCGCCTAGCCCAGGATCCGGTGCTACGCAATTCCGTAACCCAGGTGGCGGATCAGTTGGTGACAGAGTCCTCGGGCGACCTGAACCAAGACCTTGCCAAGGTGAGGGAATCCGTCGATCAAGCCCTGACTGACATTCCCTTCCCCCTGGGCTACAACGAGGTGGTGGTGCAGCAGCAGCTTGCGGCGGAGCAGAATTGGCCCCTTCCCGTGGTGCAGCGGCGCTTTTTGGGCTGGCTAGTCAGCGGGTTTGCCATTTCCATGGGTTCAACCTTTTGGTTCAATGTGCTGAAAAAAATCGTGGATATCCGCAATACGGGCGGAAAAGGAGCCTAGCCCCTTGCCACAGCCCTCTGCTCCCCAGCTTACGGCGGCAGAATATATCTGTCGTCGCACCCTCAACCTCTATAAAACCCCTGCACTCGAAGGACTCGTGACCCAGGCGGCGGCTGGACGACACCTGCGGCTGCGGCTGAATCAGCCCACCGATCCTAGAGCTATTCCCGTGCGGTTGTGTGAAGACGGCTATCCGGGCTGGATTGGCCTGCGCCAAATTAGCGCCCTGACTCCGGCCCCCGACCGCTATCGTCCCATCGCTTTAGATCGGGCCGCCATCGTCGAACGCCTACCCCAGGTGATTGTCTTTGCCAAAGCCGCCTCGGCCCAACCCAACGTTTATCTGTGGGGGGGTACCGTGGGGCCAAATTTCGACTGCTCTGGGCTGATACAAACCGCCTTTGCCTCGGCGGGCATTCGCCTTCCCCGCGACTCCTACCAGCAGGAAGCCTTCACCCAGCCCATCGCGTGGGAGGAATTAGTGGCAGGCGATCTCGTCTTTTTCGGCACGCCTGAACGCACCACCCATGTGGCCCTCTACCTGGGGGAGGGACGATATCTGCACAGTTCTGGCCAAGATCAGGGCCGCAACGGCATCGGCATCGATTCCCTCATCGACCTATCGAATCCGGTCAGCTACGCCTACTACCAACAGCGGCGACGACCGGGCCGAGTGATGGCCAGCTATGCCCCCGCAGAAGACGCCGAGGATCGACCCTAACCCTTTACCCTAGCGTGGAGTACAGCCCTCAACCTGGGGCAACCAGACCATAAAACACACCCCAGCCCCCAGGTACAGATGGTCAGCAGGGCACCGCTGGGATAGCGCCCGTTGGTAGGTCGAGGGAACGGGACTGATTAAATCTAAGTGTCCGCCCATGGCTTCTATCAATTCCTTGGCAATGGCCAACCCCAGCCCCGTGCCCGGAATGTCGCCGCTGGCTCGCACACCGCGAAAATGGCGCTCAAAAATGCGGGGCTGATCCGCCGCCGGAATCCCCGGCCCGGTGTCCCCCACCGCCAGCCCTTGCAACAGCCGTCCGTCCACGGTTTGGCTCAGCCCGCCCATCACCCACACGACCGATCCCGCCGGGGCATACTTCAGGGCATTGTCTAGCAGGTTGCTCAGCACCTCTGCCAGAGCTTTGGGATCCATCCAAACCGCTGGTAGCTGAGGGGGGAGTTCCTCTACCAGGTATAGCCCTCGATCCTGGGCGATGACCGTCGCTGACTGCAACAGTGGCTTCACCTGATCGACCCACGATCCCGCCACCCGTTGCAGGGGGCGTCCCCACCGATACTCCTCCAAGCCGATGCCCGCCTCGGTTTCCTCCGGGGATCCGGTGGTATCGGGGGCCAAATGCGCCTGCATTCCCTCGGCGGATTCTGGCAAAAGCCGCCCTCCAGGGGTTAGGGCCGGGGGAAGTTGGCCACGCCGCCAGGGGCTAGTATCGTCCTCAGCCTGGAGCACGTCATCCCCCTGGGCTAGGGCTTCGTCAAAGGTTTGGGCTAACTCCTGTAACCGCTGTCCTTCCCGCACAATGCCCTCGGCAATGGGCTGATTGGGGTCATCCTGGGGAATGCGCTTCACCAGCAACCGCCCAAAGGTTTGCAGCGCCGTCAGGGGATTGCGAAACTGGTGCAGCAAATCATGGAAGGTCTCCGACTGGGACGCCTGGACGAGATGGCGTTGATTAAACTGCTGCTGAAACCACTGCCCCCGTTGATCCAAAATCCAGGCCAACGCCAGAGTATTGGCCACCTGTTCCGCCCGCTGATACTCCTCTCGGCTCCAGGCGAGGGCCGTCCGATGGCTCACCAACATCCCCAAGGCCACCCCCTCATGCATCAGAGGCCGCACCAGGGGAGGCACCCCGGCCCCCGACCCCGTCTCAGCTAGGGGGGTAGGTCGCATCGCTGGCCGCAGGTTTCCCCCCTCACCCGAATCGCCAGGATGATCGGCCCAATCTGGATCCTTCCCAGGCCCTGGGGACGAGGAGGTTGTAGTCGTCAGAACATCCGGCAGATCAGACCAGGCCTGGTCGGTTTCAGGGTAGGCCACCAGGGGAACCAGGGACACCCCGACGCCATGATCCGCCTGCTCCGCCAGATAGACCACCGTTGAACCTGCCCCTAGGGACTGGGTCAGCAGCATCACCTGCGACTGACATAGGGCAATAAACTCAGGGCTGGCAAAGGCCATAGGTTCAACCCAATCGAAAAGTATGACGAGAGAAAAATTAAAGTTTTGTCAAATCTTTAACAGTTTTGTTCAAGGCTGATCGGGGGTTTAGCCGCTTAAGTCTTTACCATATAAGGGTTGTAGCGTCATAGGCTCAATTTTTAAGAGAAGTTGAAATTCTGATTTCAAGCCTATATACTTGGCCTGGTTCAACAATTTGTAATCAAAACTACATCCGAATATCTACACAGAGGGAGGTAGGCAACTTGGCAAGGAGACGCAAGCGTAAGAGCCGTCGTCGATTGGAAGGCCGCCGTATTCTAGAGGCTGTTCCCCAGTATAGTATCGAGAGTGGCAATGAAAAACCGGTAACTGCCGCTCGGAATTTTATTCATTCTGAGGGGATCGCTCCTCCGGCATTGCTCCTCGTAAAGCGCAACGAGCATACCACGGATCGTTATTTCTGGGCGGAGAAGGGTCTGTTTGGGGCTCAGTATGTGGAGGAAAACCACTTCCTGTTCCCCAGTTTGCGGGCACTGCTCGGCGAAGAAGAGGATGCTCCGGTGAGCACCGCAACTCGTTAGATAAGTCTTTAGCCTGATGGGGTTTTCCCCAGGGAGAGAGTCTACGGGCTCTCTTTTTTTTGGGTTGAATCTGGGCTGAGGCTGATCCGAAGGGCTGTCCTAGCCTCTACACCCGTCCATACCATTCCCGAAAGCCCCCTAGTTCAGTATGATAGAGACAGGATCTGCTACGGCGTTGGTGACTACCAACAATGTTTTACGATCTATATTTCTTCTCAACGGGAGCTGAGCTGTGTCGGCGGCAGTAGACCAGGCCTGTACCTGGAAACTTTAAGCCTGACGCCAAGGCACCCACCTGGTTTATCCAGGTCGAAGGCTGAGGTAAGACGGCGTTGCGGTAGATCCTTTTCAAAATTTCCTCCGTTGATTTCGGTCGGCGGAGGAAATTTTGTATGCTCAGTAGGCTCAGACTGCCGTAGGCCATACCTCACTCCATTGACGCCGTTGCCTTCTCGATCCGTACTGTCTTTACCCATGGCGGGGGCCTCCCCCCAGCCCGTGGGCCGCATTTTTCTAGGGCGTCGTTGGCTCTGGAACAGTTTGCTCGGGTACAGGTGGCCCTGGGGCAAGCTGGGTTGGGTGGTGCTCAGCGCTGGGCTGATGGCGGCGGCTTTGCCCCCCCTCAGCCTATGGCCCTTGGCTTGGGTGGCGCTGATACCCCTGTGGCGGGTGGTGCTGGGGGCCGCAGGGGGAAGGGCGGCGGCGGGCTATGGGTTGATTTGGGGCATCCTCTACTACGGCCTCTCCCTCGTTTGGATTACCCACCTCCACCCCTTGATGTGGTTAGGGGTGCCCTGGGTCGGCAGCATTGCCATTGCCCTAGGTGCCTGGGGTGTGATTACCCTGTGGGGGGCGTTGGGGGTGGCGCTGTGGGGGTTGGGTCTGGGGTGGATGGGTCGCCGCTGGCCCCAGGCTAGACTGTGGCGGGTGTTGGCCGCTGTGTCTCTGTGGTGTTTGATGGAAACCCTACGGAACCATAGCCCCCTCGACTGGTCGCCCTTGGGGCTAACTCAAAGCCCCAGCAACTTGTGGGTGCTGCAATGGGCGCGCCTCTCTGGGCCTACGGCACTCACGGCCCTGCTGGTGGCGGTGAATGGTCTTTGGTCGGAAGCCCTACCGCCTTTTCTGGGGGAGGGCTGGAGCCGACGGTCTCTGGTGGTGGTGGGGCTGGGACTCCTTGTGGTGAGCCATGGCCTAGGCGGGATCAGCTATCTAGCTCAGGCGGGCTCTACGCCCGATCAGACGGTGAGGTTGGGGATAGTGCAGGGCAATGTGCCCACCCGCGAAAAGCTCACCCCGGCAGGAATTCGACGGGCCATCACCACCTATACCGAAGCCTACCAAGCCCTCGCCCGCCAGGGGGCCGAGGCCGTGATCACCCCAGAGGGCGCGTTACCCGTGATCTGGCAAGCGAGCGATCCGCTGGTGGTAGCCCTAGAGCAAACCGTGGCCAAAACGGGTGTGCCCCTGTGGCTGGGCACCTTTGCCCCGGTGGCCGGAGAGCGTCGCCACTATACCCAAAGCCTGCTGGAATTGCGCCCTGACATCCTAGAGAACTCTCGCACTGCCGCTAGTGCCCCTACCCAAGCCCGCTATGCCGCCCGCTACAACAAGGTGCAACTAGTGCCCCTGGGGGAATATATCCCCTTCGAGCCCATTTTGGGCCGCATCATTCAGCGCCTGTCGCCCCTGGAAAGTTACCTGGTGCCGGGGCAACCGGGGCAGCGCTTCGAGACCAGCCTAGGCGTAGCGACGGTGGGCATTTGCTACGAATCGGCCTATAGCCGTCTCTTGCGCCAACAAACCCACCAGGGCGGACGGTTTATTGTCACCGCCTCCAATAACGACCCCTACCCCCCCGGCATGATGGCCCAACACCATGCCTTTGATGTGTTGCGGGCGGTGGAGAGTGATCGCTGGGCGGTGCGCGTCACGAATACGGGGCTGTCGGGCTTGGTGGATAACCGGGGCCGCACCCGCTGGTTAGGGCCACCCCATCAAACCCTGACCTACCTAGCCACCCTAGACCTTCGCCAAACTCAAACCCCCTACGTGCGCTGGGGCGACTGGCTACTGCCCCTGCTTTTGGGTGGCAGTGGGTTGACGCGAGTCTGGGTTGATCGAGGCTCGTTATTGTCCCCTAGACGCTCACCCTCAGACCCCGCCCCCTAGGCCCTCACCCTTGAACACCCACCTTGGACACCTATCCCGGAGGCAACTACTAAAACAGCGGCACCGTGGCATCCAACGTCACTCCAAACAGGGCATCGTTGAGACGAATGCTGGGGTCGGAGGATCGGCCAAAACTCCAGCCGCCATAGAGACTGATGCGCACCTGGGGGGTGATGCTGTAGACCACTTGCCCCAGCAGTTGTTGCACGGTGTCGTAGCGATCTTGGGTACTGTAGTCAATGAAATTAAGCTGGTAGTTAAGGCCCGTATGCCATTGGGGGCTGAGGGTATAGCCGAGGTAGGCCCCGGCGGATTGGGAAAGACGGCTAAAGTCTGTGGTGACGATGCCGCTGGCAGTTTGCGACCGGGCGCGGGCTTCATTCCACTGCACCTGGTAGAAACTCTCTAGGGTCAACCGGGGGCTGAGGGGATCTCGTCGTCCGAGGGAGAACGCCACCGCCCGATTGTCAAAAAAGCGAAAGCCCGATCCCCCTGCCCGCCAGAGTTCCTGGTAGGTCACGCCAATTTGGGCATAGGATCGTGGCGACAAACCTTGGCGCAGGGCTACCCTGGCCCGCCAGTCGTTGTAATCAATATTAGACTGCTGACCATAGCGCTGAAGGCCCAGATCGAGGCCGCCAATGAGCACCGTTTCGGGGCCAAGGCGGGGGTAAACGGCCAGGGTAGCGGCAGGACGGTAGAACGTATCCCCCGTGAGGCCGCCAACATCATTGACTAGCAGAAGCACATTGTCGCTATTCACCACCGAAAATCGGGCGGTGAGAAAGCCAATGTGATCGGCTGGGGCAGGCTGTTCTCGAACCCTCAAAATGCCCAGTTCTGGATCCTCTAGGGGATTACGTACCCGAATTACGCCCAGTTCTGGATCCCCAAGGGGTTGAATATCCTGGTCTTCGCCGTGGTGGGCTGGGGCCTCGGGCGTCTGTACCTCAGCAGTCTGGGCGAGATCGGCATCGGTGAACACCGGCGGTAAGCGATGACGCAGGGAATTTTGATGCCAGCCCCAGGATTCCAACTCCCCAGTAGCCTGGTGAGGCGTCGGTTTGGTCTCAGCCTTGGGCACCGCTGGCGAGGCAATCGGCACTAGGGAACGGGGGAGAGTAGATACATCCGGTTCAGAATGACCGATGACCGTCGGCCTCCCCTGCGCCGTTATTCCTTGGGCACTAGCCGTAGGGGAAACCATTGCGGACACTGCGCCTAGCCCTAGCAGCACACCACAGGAACAGGTCAATTGCCATAGCCGTAGAGGTTGTGGCCATAGGAAACAAAGCATGAAGGTGAAAGAAGGGGAGAGGCGCATTAATCCGTAGAACCATCGAACTATCCTCAGATTCCCGACCATGGATGGATCAAGCCATCCATGCTTGATCAGCATCGCCTACCATCGTCGATGTCATAGACACGCTCCATCCCAAGATAGAGAAACCATGGATGGCCTATCTTGAGGCTATCAGCTTAGTTAAAGAAAGCCACCTTGCCACGGTACTAAGGTTTCTCTGGGAGATAGGGGCAATCGCCTCTCTCGGCCAAGGTTACCCCAAGACAGCCTAAAACTAGTTAAAGTAGACAAAGGGCAACCGTAGGAACACGGGTTGTGCCTGTGAAACTTTATGAAGCTTGGGCAGTTTCATGCCAATTTTTGCGGGAAAAGCCCCTTAGAGCCTGAAGAGTAAAAAGAGTACGTTGAAGCAAGTTCGGTAGATCGAGGCCGTAGAAGATTACCCTCTCAGGGTTGAGTTGGGAGGTTGTTGTGAGTTGTAACACCATGCTCAAGCATAGTTTGCCTTTACACCCCCTAGAGAAATGGACGACCCTTGGGATTGCCCTCGTCGTAGCTGGGTTTGCTTGGATGGCGGGATCCCCAGCCCAGGCAACCGTGCTACTCACCCGTGCCGACATCGAGGCGATTCTCAACCGGGTCGAAATTATTCCCCAGGGGCGGTCGGCGCGTATGGCTCGCCGCAGTGATGTTATGGCCGTGGGCGACACCCTACGCACAGCGGCTCAATCCCAAGCTCAACTGCGCTTTAACGATGGGTCTCTGGCTAGGGTGGGTGAACGGGCCACCTTTCAGTTTTTGCCCAATACCCGTAATTTTCGGCTCTCCAATGGTACGGTGCTGCTGCTGATTCCACCGGGACGGGGCCGTAGCACCATCCAAACCCCCAGCGCCATCACCGGCATTCAAGGCTCAGCGGTGGTGGTACGCCACGTCGAATCACGAAACCTCACGATTGTCATGGCCCTCACCAATAATGCGGCTGGGCCAATGACAGTTACAACATCGGGCTGCGGTGAGGCCGAAGCAACGTCGAATTGCGGTGCAGAATATTCCCTCTATGCGGGGCAAATGGCACTCGTGCAAAACGGCCAAGTGCAAATTCTAGAATTTGACTTGCCTACCTTCTACGACACCAGTACGCTCACCGTAGGCTTAGAACTCAACAACCCCGATTCGTCGGTCGCACTGGGGCCAGATCTCAATGCCGTGAGGGAAGAAACCCTGGATGCCCTGTCGCAGGCATCGGCCTTCACCGATACCGTCGTCCTTAATCCTGCGGCCCTGGCGGTGGATGCCGACCGCCCAAGTGTCACCCCTGAACCCTGGCTGTTGTCTCCAGCGAGGGCCGAAACCCAGGTAGGTGACCATCCGAGCATTCTGCCCTCCGCCAGTAGTAGCCTGGTGGGGGTGCCGCCAATGCCGCCGACAGCACAGCCGATCATGACCCAGCCCTCTATGGCCCAGCCCTCTATGGCCCAGCCCCCCGTAGCCCAGCCGTCGGTGCCAGATGTGCCAGCGGCAGAATTACCCGTAGCCCAACCATCGGTACCAGAACTGCCCGTTACAGGGTTACCTGTCACAGAGTTACCCGTCACAGAACTGCCCGTTACAGGGTTACCCGTTACAGGGTTACCCGTTACAGAGTTACCCGTCACAGGACTGCCCGTCACAGAACTGCCCGTCACAGAACTGCCCGTCACAGGACTGCCCGTCACAGAACTGCCCGTCACAGGACTACCCGTCACAGAACTGCCCGTCACAGAACTGCCCGTCACAGGACTGCCCGTTACAGGACTGCCCGTCACAGAGTTACCCGTTACAGAACCGCCTGTGGTCGAACAACCGAGTGGGCCAGTGGTGCCAGCGAGCCCGCCACCCTTCAGCAGTAACCCGACGGTGCCAGCAAACCCTCCGGCAGAGCCACCCGTGATCTTTCAGCCCTAGCCTCACCCGGTTAGCACGGTGAGTGCCCCTGTAAATTCATAACCTTGGGCTGAATTCATGGCTTCCACGGTTGCGTGATGGGGCAGGGCTATTCTGGGTTATCCGTAGATGCGCCGTCGCAAAATCTCTCTATAGGCAGTACGGTTCTACCCACATGAGGAACTGGGCAACGTTGGTTACCTTAGATTTAGATGTTTGAAGACCTATTCACATCCAAGTCCACCCTCAGCAGCTTGCCGTAGCACAAGCGCCCCAAGGGACTTGGTGAGCCCTAGGCGATTTAATTGTGACGACCAGCAAAGCGAGGTATCCACTGTGAGCAACTCTTCCGGCAAAACCCCAGACCTCTTTAACGGTTTCAAAGCCTCTGAGCATGGCAATTCGCTGATGCAGTACGTCCACGCCATGAGCCCTGAGACCATCACCCAACTGTCTAACCCGGCCTCTCCAGAGGTGCAGCAGATGATGGAACACAACATCATTGGTCTGTTGGGGGGCCTACCTTCGCAGCATTTTGATGTGGAAATTACCACCAACCGCGAGAGCCTAGGGCGGCTGTTAGCCTCTGCTATGATGAGCGGGTACTTTTTGCGCGGGGCCGAACAGCGCATGGAAATGGAGCAATCCTTCATTTTGGCTGAGGTGGCCCCTGAAAATGAGTGACGCCTAGCCCTCGCAATTCATCCCTGCCCGACTCATCCCCAGATACAGCTTCCGAGGCCCGCCGTTGTCGCGATGGAGCATCAGCCTATCTAACGGCGGCGCTGAATGTCTTGCCAACGGCTGAATCGGCGACTGAACCTGTGAAACAGACTGGGGGTAGCAAGCTAACCACCTTGGATCCGGCTGGGACTGGCTCCCCCTGGCCGGATTTTGTTGTGGCGGCACTGCGGGCTAATCTGTTGACCTGGTATAGACAAGCGGGACGACAACTGCCCTGGCGCAATATTGATAACCCTTACGCCATCTGGGTTTCAGAGATGATGTTGCAGCAAACCCAGGTCAAAACCGTGCTGCCCTACTATGAACGCTGGCTAACGCAGTTTCCTACCGTAGAAGCCCTGGCGGCGGCGGAGTTGCAAACGGTGCTAAAAGCCTGGGAAGGGTTGGGCTACTATGCCCGCGCCCGCAATGTCTACCGGGCGGCCCAGTGTCTTGTGAGGGATTATAACGGCCAGATTCCCCAGGATTTCGACCAAATCACCGCCCTTCCCGGCATTGGCCGCACCACGGCGGGGGGCATCCTCAGTTCCGCCTACAATCTGCCCTACGCCATTTTGGATGGCAACGTGAAGCGGGTGCTGGCCCGCCTGGTGGCCCTGCCCGTGCCCCCCGCCAAGGCGATGAATACCCTGTGGGATTTGTCCGAGCGCTTGCTGGATCCCAAAAATCCCCGCGACTTTAACCAGGCCATCATGGATTTGGGGGCCACCCTCTGCACCCGCCGCCAGCCCGATTGCCCCCGATGTCCTTGGCAGCAGCACTGTCGCGCCTATAATCTGAATGTGCAAACGGAGATTCCGATGACCGAAAGCAAAGCTCCCATCCCACACAAACACATTGGCGTCGCAGTAATTTGGAATGACCAAGGCCAAGTGTTAATCGACCGACGCAAACAGGAAGGGCTGTTGGGCGGGCTGTGGGAATTTCCGGGCGGCAAAATTGAACCGGGCGAAACCGTAGAAGACTGCGTCCGGCGGGAAATTCAAGAGGAACTCGGCATCACCATTGCCGTGGGCGACCTACTTTGCACCGTCACCCACACCTATTCCCACTTCAAAGTCACCCTCAACGTCCACCACTGCACCCACCTCAGCGGTGAGCCTCAACCCATCGAATGCGACGAAGTGCGCTGGGTCAGCCTCGACCAAATCGAAGAATATCCCTTCCCCAAGGCGAATATTCAAATTATCGAAGCCCTCAAGGCCCACGCCCAAGCCAATTCAGCCACGCATTAGGGCGATGTCCAGCCCTCTCAGCAGCCCCCAGGCCTGACTGCCTAATACATCTCCAATGTAGGTTGGGTGCAGCGAAGCGAAACCCAACACTCGCCAAGGATTTGGGGCCGGTTAGGTTCTGCTATCGTGCCACCCAACCTACGCGCTATTTTAATAATCGACTGTGTTATTTTGTAACACGCAAGACGGGTGTTTCACCTGCAGTGACACTGCCAGAAAGTTTGTTCATTTCTTTAATTTCATCCATGTTGGAGATAATAACTGGCGTTAGCGTTGACTTTGCTTTCTCTTCTAAAAGAGCTAAATCAAATTCGAGGATAGTATCACCCACTTTAACCGCTTGACCTTGTTCGGCAATACGACTGAAACCTTCCCCCTTTAATTCAACTGTATCTATGCCAAAATGAACAAACAATTCAATTCCATGGTCAGATTCTATAGAAAACGCATGATTTGTTTCAAATATCTTGCCGATTGTTCCATTTACAGGGGCAACTATTTTGTTTCCTGCTGGTTTTATAGCGATACCATCCCCAACTATTTTATCGGAAAACACAACGTCAGGGACATCCTCTATATTTACAATTTCGCCAGAAATTGGTGCAATAATTTCAATTGCGTTTGAACTTAAATCACCTTCCTCTACTAAGGCTTTTAACTTGTCAAAAAGGCCCATGTTACATTTCCTTTGATTTTTAGTGTGTGCGCAGATTCAAATCTGAAGTGCAACACTCTGTCTCAGAGCCGCTGTCAGCCTTAGCGACGATTGCCACCGTCGGGAACACCATATGACCCAGCCGCACCAAGCTCTATAGCCTCTCATGGATCGGTCACCAGATCCATAATTACAAGCGGCCTTGAGCAGGTGATGCACTTCAACCTTGAATTGGCCGTGTCAAAAAATTATAGCTCAAGCTCAGTAGTAGATTGCAGACTCATGATGGGGAGCATCCCACGCTCGACAAAATTGTCAACTGGCGAGCTGACCATTGAGGTAGGCACAGCGCAGACTCAACATCGGATTGACGGAGGCCGTATTCCAGCGAGCATCGGAGATTTGGAGGCGTCGCCCAATCTGTTTGACCGCCGACTCGACTGCGCCTGAGCCAATGGAGCAGAGCTGCTCGGCCTGATAGAACCCATAATTGACGATGCGAGCCTGATGCTTGCTCAAAGAGGCGGGTTTTCCAAACTCCCGGAGGCTTGTCATGAAGCAGCGGCCCGGAGGGGGTTCCTAGCCCTCTACAATGGGGATAGTCCTTTACCGAGCATGAACTATGGCGGTTGAAACCGTGGGTAGCCCACCCCCTGAGGCCGATCAAATTAAAACGGTGCTAGAGCAGCAGTTGCCCAACATCATCGCCAGCTTTAACCAAGTGCTGCGCGAACAGTACGGCATCACGGGCGTTAGCGTCGGCGGCTTTAGTGTAGTGCCCGAAAGCGCCGTGGCCGGAACGGTGGTCTGCGACCAAGAAAGCTGCTCGATTAGCTAACTCCTACAGGTCACTCAGTCAGGTCACTCAGTCGGTCGGCGGAATCCTACGTAACCTCAGTTCGGGTTAGACATCGTGACCAGCCCCCCTGGTAGACCTCACCCCCAGCCCCTCTCCCACGAGGAGAAGGGGAGCTAGAAAGGCTCAAAGTCCCTCTCCCTTGGGGAGAGGGATTTAGGGTGAGGTCTAAAGCGCAAGCTGGAAGCAGGTTTCTCAAGATTGCAGCGGCTGGCTTATCCCGAACTCAGGTTACGTAGAATATGGTAAGTCTTGTCGTAACGCATTCAAGGCTTATCCCTAGGAGGTTACGCGGTGAAAGCTCATCCTACATCTATCTAAGTGTGTTTGTTCTTGCAGCGTCGATATAGCGCTGACAGGGATATATAGCGCTGAGATAACGGAGGAAAAAGATCCCAGGGATCCTCAAGAACTCTGGGATCTGAGAAACTTTCAACAAAAAGAAAGTTATGCGTAGCCTTCAATGTAGAGGCTAAAAGCCCAACCCACAGGCCTTAGGACGCAGCAGCCTGATAATCCCCTGATTTTCCCCCGGTTTTGCTCAGCAGCCTCACCGATTGAATTTCCATAGACTTCTCTAGGGCCTTGGCCATGTCATACAGGGTCAAGGCCGCTACCGAAGCTGCCGTTAGCGCCTCCATTTCCACCCCCGTTTCCGCCTTCACCTTCACCGTTGCCTGAATGCGGTAGCCCGGTAGGTCAGCATCGGGGGCAATCACCACCTCAACCTTGTGAATGGGCAGTGGATGGCAGAGGGGAATTAGGTTGGCCGTTTGCTTGGCTGCCATAATGCCCGCAATGCGCGCCGTCCCCAGCACATCGCCCTTGGGGGCATTCCCCGCTTCAATGGTGGCTAGGGTTTGGGGCTGCATTTTCACAGTGGCCTCCGCGACAGCCTCCCGCACGGTAGTGGTCTTAGCGCTCACATCCACCATTTTGGCTTGCCCCTGGGCGTCTAGGTGGGTGAGGGGCATGGGGGTAGACTGTGGTTCAGAAGGATGGGCCATGGGTTTGCCTAAAGGGTTTGCTTAGAAAAATTTCAACACTAGTTCCCAAATTACCAAAAGACTGTGATAGGATAAAAAGCCTGCAAGGGCGTGTAGCTCAGTGGACTAGAGCACGTGGCTACGGACCACGGTGTCGGGGGTTCGAATCCCTCCTCGCCCGTTTAATTTCACAAAAAAGCTCCCTGCCAGGGAGCTTTTTTGTGGCTAACATCCCGCCAAGCCAGGGTGCTAGGGCTAGCGCAGGCTTAGCCCGTGGCCGACTGGATACAGTATCATCATCGGTGCAGCAAGGGGGGAATCCCCTGGGGCGTTAGGAGGCGCTATCGAGCATCGAGGCACCGCTGGCGGGCAACTCTAGGCAATACCCTGCACCGTAGACGGTTTTGATGTACTTGGGATGGCGAGGGTCGGGTTCTAGCTTGGTACGCAGGTGGCGAACGTGGACGCGGATGGTTTCGATGTCGTCGTTGGGTTCGTAGCCCCACACTTCCTGCAAAATTTGGCTGGGGGACACGGTTTGGCCGTGGCGTTGCAGGAGGCAGTGCAGCAGCTCAAATTCAAGGTGGGTAAGCTTAACGGTTTGGTCAAACCAGATGGCCTCGTAGCGTTCTGGGATCAGGGTGAGGGGGCCGTAGTTGAGAATTTCGCTATGCTTAGCCGCCTGGGGAATGCGGTCTGTGCGCCGCAGCAAGGCCCGCACCCTGGCCAGCATTTCGTCTAGCTCGAAGGGTTTGGTGAGGTAGTCATCGGCTCCGGCGTTGAAGCCGTCTACTTTGTCTTGGGTTTGGCTGAGGGCGGTTAGCATCAGCACGGGAATATCGGCAGTCCGGCGATCTCTGCGTAGCCGCTGGCACACCGTCAACCCATCCACCTTGGGCAGCATCAGATCTAGCATGATCAAGTCGGGCATGAGTTGCACCGCCAAGGCCTGTCCCTTCACGCCATCTCCGGCTTGGTTGACATCATAGCCCGCCATCTCTAGGTTGACAGACACAAGTTCGGCAATGGCCGGATCATCATCGATGACGAGTATACGAGGCATCATGTATCAGGGGTAACGACTGGCCGACTACATTACTGTGACGGGAAAAGGGGATTGGCTAAGCGCAATGCCGAGGGCCAAACTCAGAGGTGCTAGCCATCAAGACTAGCACCTCTGTGTAAAGAGCAATGTCGGAATAATACAATTCCTGGATAAATTATAAGCACCCCCCCTACTTTTCTTAAGGTAACGGTTGGAAAAGGCTAAAACCACCGTCTCTTCAACCTTGATCGATACTCTTCCCTGGCCATTCTCCGATGCCATCTCTTCCTCAGGATTGTCCCCTGCGTCTGGATTTATCCGTGGTGGTGCCCCTCTACAACGAGGTTGAGAGCGTAGATCTGCTGATCGAGTCCTTAAGTAGGGTGCTAGAACACTTCTATGGAACCTTTGAGATCCTCTGCATTGATGATGGATCTACGGATGGCACTGCACCCCGGTTGCGGCAATTGGTGCAACAGTATCCCCGACTGCGGGCTATTCTGCTGCGCCGCAACTATGGCCAAACCGCTGCTCTGGCTGCCGGGTTTGATGCCGCCCAGGGGCATGCCATCGTGACGATGGATGGCGATCTCCAGCACGATCCGACGGATATTCCCCGATTGCTGGCCCGCCTGGATGCAGGCTATGACCTGGTCAGCGGTTGGCGGCAAGACCGTCAGGATAACCCCCTCACCCGACGAATTCCCTCTTGGGTGGCCAACTGGGTCATTGCCCAGGTCACTGGGGTGCCTATCCACGACTACGGCTGTACACTCAAGGCCTACCGTGCCGAGGTCATTCGCGACCTCAACCTCTATGGCGAACTGCATCGGTTTCTGCCCGCCCTGGCGGTCATGGAAGGCGCTCGGGTGGCAGAAATTCCCGTCCATCACCGCCCTCGCCCCTTTGGCACCAGCAAATATGGGCTAGGCCGCACCCAGCGGGTGATGATGGATTTGCTGACGGTCTACTTTATGAAAACTTTCCTCACCCGCCCTATGCATATCTTTGGCGGGGTGGGGGGCTTGGCGATGGTAGCGGGGGTAAGCCTAGGTCTCTACCTCAGTTTGGTTAAGGTGCTGGCCGATCAGGACATTGGGGATCGGCCTCTGCTGGTGTTGGCGGTGGTACTCTTTTTGGCTGGTATTCAGTTGTTTAGCCTAGGGCTGCTGGCTGAACTGATGATGCGGACTTACCACGAATCTCAACAGCGTCCGATCTACCGCATTCGGGAGGTTTTGGGGGCGGGAGACGAGGTTTAGTCGGCTAGGACTAGAAGAGTCTGACACAATACTAAGAAGAGCCCGCTAAAACTCAGAAGACACCGCTCATGCGACACAACTAAAAGATACTCAAAAGACCAAAGACGCTCTATTCCTACGCTCCCCGATCTATGGACTTGATTCTACGAACTTGGCTCTATGGATTTAACCGCCGCTCTTCCTACATTTGTGATTACCCTGCGCGAAGGCGTAGAAGCCGCTTTGGTGGTGGGCATCGTGCTAGCCTGCCTCGCCAAGGCCCATCGCCAGTTCCTCAATCGCTGGGTTTACCTGGGCGTGATCGCGGGCCTAGTGGGCAGTGTGATGATTGGGGTCGCCCTAGGGTCGGGATTGCAGCAGCTTCAGCAGGTGTTGCCTAGCCTGCAAAGCATCATCAAGCCCCTGCTCAACGTGCTGTTTGGGGCCGTGGCCATCATCATGCTGAGCTGGATGTTGCTGTGGATGACCCGCCAAGCCCGCAGCCTCAAAGGGGAGATCGAAGGTACGGTGCAATCGGCCCTGCAAGACAGCCAAACCGCTGGATGGAGCTTGTTCAGCCTGGTGTGCATTGCGGTACTGCGGGAGGGCTTCGAGACCGTGCTGTTCGTGTTTACCAATGTGGAGGCCAGCGCGGCAGCGGCCTTAGGAGCCTTCACTGGGCTCATTGGATCAGCTCTGATTGGCCTCGCCCTATTTCGCTGGGGCGTAGGCATTAACCTTAAGCAGTTTTTCCAGGTGATGGGCCTATTGCTGCTGCTGATTGTAGGGGGGCTGGTGGTGTCGGTGTTCAAAAACCTGGATGCGGCCCTGGCGGCCATCAGCCAACTCGACACCCGATCCATTGATCTTTGTTTTGCCCAGACCTCCTGCATCCTTGGCCCCCTGGTGTGGGATACCAGCGTGGTCTTACCAGAGCAGCAATTTCCTGGCCTAGTGCTCAAAACCCTGCTGGGATATCGTGATCATCTCTACTTGGTGCAACTGCTGGCCTACGCCGGCTTTTGGATGACCGTGGGCAGCCGCTATTTCCGTAGCCTCACCCCCACCCCATCCGGTGCGGTGGCCCCCAGTAAACCCTAGCTGCCCGCCCTCGTCCCCAGCCTTCAGGCCAATGGCTGGAGTAGCCCTAAGTTTTTTCAGTTTCGGTGCTTGTGCTCCCGACCTGTGCTATTCTAGTTAGGCGCAAATTATTGTGCATGAGCTCGGGGCGTAGCGCAGCTTGGTAGCGCACCACTTTGGGGTAGTGGGGGTCGTGGGTTCAAATCCCGCCGCTCCGATTAGAGCAAAAAGTTGAAGGAGCCAGGAGCCTTACTCAAGGGGTTCCTGGCTTCTTCAGTTAAGGGGTCATGGCGCAACCCCAACCTATCAAAGCCTCAATCATCACCATGATGCCTGTTGTGGCCGCCGGAGAGTTACCCTAGGGCGTCAATGCCTTGGCGGGCATAGTGGATGCGCAGCTTAAGGCCAAGGGTGATTTGCTTCATCAGCCAGTAGAGAACCGTCAAAACCATAAAGGTAACGATGACGACCGCGAGGGGGCGCTTGGAGGTAAGGACATTGAGGGTATCGGCAAGGACATCCAGGGGATCGGTCACCAGATCCCAGCTATTAAAGCGGATGAAGCGCCCTAGGTAGATACCGATGGCAGAGAGGGCGTGGATCGTGAGTTCCATGGGCAGAATCCAGGCCTTTGCGCCCTGCTGTTTGAGGTAGTAGGCCAGATTGAGAATGGCAATGACATAGGCTTCAAAGCCTAGGACAATGGCCGTGACGTGGATAGGTACGAAGACCAGGGCAATCACCCAGGTTGGAATGCCGCCCAGGCGGGTACCGCGTATGAGGTGAATGATGTCGGTGAGGACGTAGGGGGCATTGGGCAGAAAGGCCATGAAGACCACAACCCCCAGCCACCATAACCAAGGTTGCCGTGTGTGGTGAGGGTTCAACCCCCATCGCCATAACCCTAGCGCCACCGCCAGTACCAGCCCTAGCCAACTTAGCCGCAGCAGGGCACCGGGGTCTCCGGTTACGGCATCGCCTAGGGTGTCTGCCCAGGATCGCAGAATCTTGGGGGATCGAGACCAAAGGCCGATGATGCCGATAGCCCCGACCAGTCCGCAGGCAACTCGGAAACCGTACCGAGGCAAGGCACGCGGGCGAAATAGCCAAAAGCTGAGCAGCAGTGGCACAAAGGCCAAAAAGAGATTCCACAGAATCCAGCCGCTATAGACATTGTCAAAGGCTGTGACGATCTCAGCTAAGCGCGATCCCATCGTGTCTTTATCCTCCTTGTCGTAAGCTTGGCCGTTTTCTGTTTGCCATCACGCCTCACATACCCTGTGCCCCATGACGACGATCCTCGCCAATTGTTTGCCTCATGGCTATGTTCTAGGGCGTCGCCTAGGATCCCAGGCGACGCTGACCTAGCATCCAGAAAACCCCCAGGCCCAATCCTCCCACGCCTAGCAGGGCGGGAATCCACAGTGTGGGCTGATCGCCATGACGTTGGGCAATGGCTCCTAGTGCCCAGACAAAGACAAGGGCAACGGTGATGTCTTGACGCTGCCACAGCACCAGCATCCCTAGGAGGGTGACGACGACCAGCATCACCACCGTCCACAGGATCGGACTGAGACCTAATCCTCCCCAGTTGGCGGCATAGAGGGTCGCGGCAATGTTAACGACCGTGGCTACGGCAATCCAGCCCAGGTAAAGGCTGAAGGGAATGTGGGCCATCCAGCGGCGCTGCCGCGAGACTCGCCCTTGGCCAATGCCTAGGGTGCGATAGGCCTCGATCAGCGATCCTAGAATGATCAGCATAGCCAGCACTGAGGCGGCAAACTGCTGCCAGGTAAACAGAAAAATCCAAATGACCTGGGCGACACAGGCCAAAATTAACCGCTGATTGACCCGCTGAAGCTGTGGGTCTGACCGCCGCTCGGGGTGAACTTGATAGATGCCATAGGCGATCAGCCCCAGATAAATCACACCCCAGATGATGAAGGCGTAGTTGGCGGGGGTAATCAGCACTCCCGCCAGAATGGTATTGGAAATTTCAGCGACGTTTTTTCCGCCCGGTGGGTATAGGTTGGAGAGGGTATTGACGGCTAACGTGGCAACAATGGCGGCTATTGTACCGAGGGCCAAACCAAGGCCGGATCGAGGAGAAGCGGGTGCATTCATAGAAGCTTGGGGAGAGAGGGAAAACTAGGTCAGGGTAGGCGACCACGGGATAGCTGTCGCCCGGTGGCGGATAAGCCTCTTAGGGCTTGATCACAACGAGGTTATCGCGATGGACGACGGTATCGGATCCAACGTAGCCCAAAATAGTCGGAATATCGTCGGATCGTCGCCCCATAATCCGCCTGAGATCTTGGTCACTGTAATTGACAATGCCCCGTGCAATCTCCTCCCCTTCTAGGGTACAAAGCTGCACCGCCTCCTGGGGCTGGAACTCTCCTGCTATCTCAATAATGCCCGCCGCCAGCAGCGACTTACCCCGGCTGAGAATCGCCTTGGCTGCGCCTTCGTCTACGTAGAGTCGTCCGACCGGGGGCAAGCTAGCGGCAATCCAGCGCTTGCGGCCTCGGTTGGGCTTGGGTTGGGGAATCACTTGGGTGCCCACCGCTTCCCCCTGCAACACGCGCAGGATATTGCCAGGCTGTTTGCCGTTGGTAATCACCGTTCGCACACCAGCCGTAGTGGCAATTTGTGCGGCCTCCAGCTTAGTCACCATTCCCCCTGTCCCCCAAGTGCTGCCCTGCCCGCCCGCTGCTCCCTTGAGGGCTTTCAGCGTTTCTAGGTCGTGGATAATCGGAATGGGCACAGCCTCGGGGTTGGATCGGGGGTCGGCGGAGTAAAGCCGATCCACATCGGTCAGGATGAAGAGCCAGTCTGCCCCAATCAGGCTGGCCACTAGGGCTGAAAGGGTATCGTTATCGCCAAACTTCAGCTCCTCCACCGCTACGGTGTCGTTTTCATTGACGATGGGGATGACCCCCAAGGCCAGCAACTGACGAAAGGTACGGTAGCTATTGACATAGCGGGAACGCTGGGCCAAATCGCTGCGGGTGAGTAACACCTGGGCAATGGGCTGGTTTAGGGCAGAAAATAGATCGTCATAGATACGCATCAGTCGCCCTTGACCCACCGCCGCCACTGCCTGCTTCATGGCCAGGGTTCTAGGCCGTTCTTCCAGGCCCAGCCGCCGACAGCCAATGCCCACCGCCCCTGAGGACACCAGTACCACCTGATGGCCCTGACTGCGCAGGGTACACAGGGTTTCTACCACGTTCGCCAGGGTAGACAGCGCAAACTGCCCCAGCCCTGGCCCCGCCAAGCTGGAGGTACCGATTTTGACCACGAGGGTTTGTCTCGCACTCACCGCCATAGATTCCTTTCGCTGATGATGACTCCCTTTCGATAGTACGCCTTTGATAGCCTCAGTTCGGGTTAGACATCGTGACCAGATCCTCTGGTAGCCCACCCTGCGGGAAGCAAGCTACACCCCCAGCCCCTCTCCTCGTGGGAGAAGGGATCTAGAAAGGCTCAAAGTCCCTCTCCCTTGGGGAGAGGGATTTAGGGTGAGGTCTAAAACGCAAGCCGGAAGCAGGTTTCTCAAGATTGCAGCGACTGGCTTATCCCGAACTCAGGTTTGATAGAGCCTGATCATGGCTGCTGTCCCCTGTTGCATCCCTTGGCTAGGGCTAGGGCGTCTCTGCACATAGCGGACGCTGACGCGTTTAAAATAAATTTGGGTGCCAACCGATAAACGATTGGCACCCGAAAGGGATCTTATTAAAAGGGGTATTGAACAGAAAGGTCTTTATTGAGCTTGACCTTTATTTATCTTCCTCAATTATCACGGTACTTTTCGGGCACGAGCGAATCCGTAATTTTTTCTTTATGTTTCCCAACCTAACGTTTTCCCCGTTGCCGTTAGGCTTCTTGGTTTTCCGTCATAAAAGTACGCAATAATCGTCGGATTCAGGCATCCAACAAGCCGTAGCGATGTTCCCTCTCGGCGGCTTGACGGCCATCCGCGCTAGGAACAGAGTTCTGGGTCGTGTCTAGGGCGGTGGCATTGAACTTAAGGAAACCCCCATGGCCCGCAGCAGGGTGGTTTCTAGGGTGCGTAGCAACGAAGACCGAGGGCGGTTTTCCGGCAGAATGGGCATGGGATCTACCAAAATGGTGAACAGGCCCAAACGATTGCCTGCTAAGACATCGGTTAGCAGGCGATCCCCAACCATCGCCACCTGATCTGGCGGCAAAGCCATCGCCTCTAAGGCCAACTTCAGCTTTCGCCGGGAGGGCTTGCCCGCACTGGTTAGATAGGGGACTTCAAGGGGTGTGGCAATGCGTTTAATGCGGCTACTGTTGACGTTATTACTTACCAGCCAAACGTCCCCAACGGTTTTGATGCTGGCCATCCATGCCCCCAAATCAGGGTCGCTTTCCGCCTGTCGCAGCGGTACCAGGGTATCGTCCACATCCAAAATCAACCCCTTGAGGTTGTAGTGGCCGAGGAGCGCTGGGGAAATATCAAAAACGCTGCCCCCCAGCACCAAGTTTGGCTGCAACAAGCTAGACCACGCCATGCCCTAGACCACGCTATGAATAACCATGATTACCTCCAAGCACCTCTGCCCCAACCCCCTGATCCCATCTTCCCTGGCCCGGATAGCCTCGATCCTATCTCCCCTGCCGCTAGGGGCTTTTGTTCGTTAGCCAGGGGCCAAGCTGAAGGATAGAGGAAGGATGGATCCGGGGGACAAGAACTTCCCCCCTGGCCACATCTCCCCTAATCTTAGTTGCTGTTGATGGCGTCTCGAATCGTATTCTTCGCCGCCTCATGTTCTGCCAGGGTGCGGCTAAAAACATGGGTGCCATCGTAGCGAGCCACAAAAAAGAGATAGTCGGTGTCATCGGGGGCTAGGGTAGCCTTGAGGCTAGCCTGACCAGGGCTGGCGATGGGGGTAGGCGGCAACCCTGGATTGATATAGGTATTGTAGGGCGAGGGTGTGCCCACCTGTGCCCAGGTTAACGGCTGCTCTGGGGTTTGGGTAATGCCTAGGCCATACTCCACCGTTGGGTCGGCCCCTAGGGGAATATTTTGCGCTAGTCGATTGGTGAACACCCCGGCAATGATGCCCCGTTCCTCCGCCACTACGGATTCCTTCTCCACAATGCTGCCGAGAGTGACCCAATCCAGCAGGGAAAGATCTGTGGCGTCGGGTTGGTAGAGTGGCAGGGCGACGGCCTCGAACTGCTGAAGCATGATATCCCGCACCTGGGAAGCCGTGATGCCTTCGGCGGGCAGTTGGTAGGTGTCGGGGAACAAAAAGCCCTCTAGGTGGGGCAGCCCATCGGGCAGCCAGGGGAAGCGATCCCGTGGGATGTCCTCCGTAGCCGCCAGAAACTCGGCGGCGGTGAAAAAGCCCTCCTGCTCAAAGTAGGCCGCCATTTGGCGACGGTTCCAGCCCTCGGGAATCGTGAAGCTGGTTTGAATGACCTGCCCCGTCCAGATGATTTCGGCAATATCAGTCATGGAACTGGTGGGGGCTAGGGCGTAGGTGCCCGCCTGAAAGCCCCCCTCCAGCGACTGTCGGGCTTGCCAGCGTGACCACAATTTCCAGGCCAGGGCAGAGCGGATCAGCCCCGCCGACTCTAGGTCTTGGCCAATTTGCTGGCCCGCTGTGCCGGGGGGAATTTGGATTTGTACCGTTTGGTCGGTGCTGGCATCGGCAGCTTCAACCACCACAGGACTGGTTGCCCAGCTCCACCAAGCCCACCCTTGCCAGGCGGCTATCCCCGCTGCAACGGGCACGATTAAGCCGAGAAACCCCAGCCTTACCCACTTTGAACCTTTCGCCATAACTTTGGGACTGCGTCGTTGTGTTTTTTGCGCCTAGGGCATGACCGGTTCTCAGCGCCATTTGCGCCAGGGTCTAGATCCCCAGTTTCACCATGTGCTCCTGTGCCTACGCTAAAACCTACTCTAAAACATCGAACAACTTTTCCTCCAGGCTACCGCGAATGGCCTGAAACTCCTCGGGGGTAACGATGTCTAGGGTGCCTGCGGCGGTGCGGTAGGCAAAAATGAGCAGGGGCTCGACGGGGGTACACAGGGTATATTCCTGCTCATCGTGGAAACAGGTGGCCAACACTTGAAATTCCTCTGCCATCGGCTCCCCAGTTTCGTCCACCTCGTCTAGTTCTAGGGTTAGGCAGTTGTCCTCGTCAATGTCGGGTAGTTCGCCAGTGGCGGTGAGGGTGATGGCGGTGCGCTGAAGCACGAGATCATGCTCCGCCAAAACGGCCTTGGCGGTTGGGAAAACCCGCTCAATGTCGTCTTCCTCAATGTCCATCAGCACCTCGTCATCGTCGTCGTCCTGTTGCCACACAAAGATTTCGATGGGGGCATCAATGGGCAACAACAGCAAATACTCGCGACCGTTTAGGTCAAAGCGTTGCTCCACCTGGCAGGGCAAGAAGCGCCCTGATTCATCGGTGAGCACAACGGCTGAATCGTCAAAAGCTTGGTTATCATCCGCCATGGAGGCTACTCTGTAAAGGTCTGGGTGGATAGGGTGAAAGGGGCGAAGGCTGTTTTTATCAGAATATCCCATCCTGTTCCGTCCTTCGTCGTTCGTCCAGCCAACGCTGCAAGATGAGGGCTGCGGCCTTGCGATCCACTAGCCCTTTATCGTCCCTTGCAGATCCCCCCTGGGCCCGAATCAGATCCTCCGCTTCCAGGGAGGTAAAGCGCTCATCCACATACACCACGGGGCGTTCTAGCACCTTCGATAGCCCTGTGGCTGTACGGCGCACCTGTTTGGCCTGGGCACCTTCTTCCCCAGCCATGGTTAAGGGCAGCCCTACGACTAACACCTCCACCTGGCGATCTGCCACCAGCGGTGCTAGCTCGGCTACCACATGGTGAAAGGATTGGCGATAAATAGTCATCAGCCCAGAGGCCACCAGCCCCAATCGATCACAGCCCGCCACACCAATGCGCTTTCGTCCAATATCGAGGCCTAGGGCCGAAATCTCTTGGGTCACGGCGGTAGTTCAGGAAGGAGAATCGATCAAGGCAGCAAGGGGTAGGATCCTAGGTTTCGCACTCTGGAGCAGCGTCGGCAGGATCCGATCCCTCCAAGGGGGAGGTGGATTGAGGGGGAATGTCTATCGTCCAAGTGAGGCGACCAGGAACAGGTTTACTGGCAGGTTGTAGCCCCGTCAGCATATCCGAGAGCTGAAGGCCCTCGAGGGAAATGGGTTTGCTTTCCCGCACCTTATGCCAGACCGACCGCGACATCAGCAGCGTGTGGGATTCTGGCACAGCTTCCATTTGGTTCAAACACTCCTCTCGTTCTGGCTGGTAGTCTCGCGAGGTGAGGCGGAGAGCCTGGGGCGGGAAGGGTTGCAGAATTTTCGCCATCTGAATCATCAGTTCTGGATACAGCCAGGTGTAGGCCGGATGGACGGTGAGATCGGCAACGTGGGGCTGATGACCATCGCGGCAAATGGTGAGCTGAAACTGGCCGATGGCCGCCTTGCGCTGTTGCTCAAAAACATAGGCGCTGACGGTTTCCAGGTTGTTGACCAGCCGATCCACGGTGGCCGTGACGGTGCCCATCACCCCACTCTTGAAGTCCTGAATTTGGTGGTCAAATACCTGACGCACCAGGGGCGGCATCGATGCTGTGTTGAGCTGATACAACAGTTGGGCATCGGCATTGCTAACGGGGAGCAAGTTGGGCAGATCGGGCTCGCGCTGGGCCAGGGTGGCAATGGCATCGGGCATCAGCGACCAGTAGGTGGTTTGGGCCAAGGGCTGAAACCCATTGAAACGGTATAGGGAAAGGGCCGTTTTGTGATTGACATTCACCTCAAGCATCCAGGTGCGCGCTTCCCAGACCGCCTCAAAGCAGTGGCGCAGCAGCCGCGATCCTACATCCATGTAGCCCGTGATCATCAGCTTCGCCGCCACAGCTCGATTCACCACCACGCGCTCCACCTGCCAGGTGCTGCGGGTGCGGTTAAAGGGGGTAACCTGGATAAAGCCGATGAGACAGCCTTGGCGTTCAGCCACAAAGGTGAGGGAAGACTGGGATACCGGACGTGGCATCCAGCTCAGCAGTTTGAGGGGGGCATACCAGCGACGCTGATGGTCCAGCCAAGACACCACCGATGCCGACGAGCCATCGCTGTCTCCGGCATCCAAGTCTTCGGGCTGCCACTGCATGAGATCATCCAGATCGCGGTACTGCAAGGGCCGCACCGTGAGCATGGGGCCAGTTGTCGTCATGCGGGCCATAGCTTAATCACGTAGGAGACCGAGTATGAGCCCATCTTAGCCGTTTTTCCCGCTTTCCACATGCTGCCCCAGCCCAACCCCGCCCCCATGGGCTCTATGGGGACGTCACCTGAGTTCCTACGTCGCTAGGGTTTCTGGGATCAGACGTTTACAAAACTTATAATTTGAGGCACGATTTCATCATTAGTCGGCAGCGCCACGCCCTACTCCCTGACGTTGATCCCTGACTTTGACGCGGTATCTGAGGTTCACCATGCGACACCTGTTGACGATTGAACGCTACTGTCTGTACGGCCATCTTGTAGCGATGGCCTTTGGTTTAGCTGGGATTCTCTGGGTTGTACCTCACCCCGGCATCCTAGAGTATCTGCCTGCTGGACAAACCATGTTTCGGTGGAGCATGGCCGGAGGCGGCGTTGGCTATATTTTGCTGGGCACTGTGGCCATGGCACTCTACGGCTACCGCACCCTGGGCCTGAAGGCGGTACTGGCCTTTGCGGCAGCAGCCATTGGGGTCTCGCTATCGAGCGAACTGTTGGGCACCAGCACGGGCTTTCCCTTCGGCCACTATAGCTATCTGAACGGCCTAGGCTACAAAATTGCGGGTCTGGTGCCGTTTACGATTCCCCTGTCTTGGTTTTACCTAGGGTTGTCATCCTATCTCTTAGCCCGGGTCGGACTGAAGGCTACGGGGACTCAGTCGGCTCAGGCCGAATCTAGCTACGGCTGGTTGCGTTCCCTGGACGCAATTTTCCTGGGGTCGGTGCTGCTCACCTCCTGGGATTTTGTGCTCGATCCAGCCATGAGCCAAACGGCCCTGCCCTTCTGGTATTGGCATGAACCCGGTGCCTTTTTTGGCATGCCCTACCAAAACTTCGCGGGCTGGCTGGGCACTGGGGTCGTCTTTATGGCCGTGGGCTTGGGTCTCTGGCGTGCCCTGGGCTTGGTCAAGGAGCCCCCTAAGTCAGTGACGGTGCCACTGGTGGTCTATGTCGCCAACTTCACCTTTGCTATGGTGATGAGCCTGGCGGCTGGGTTCTATGTGCCCATCGCCATGGGGCTGGTCACTGGTCTCATTCCCGCTATTCTCTGCTGGCGTACCGCTAACCAAGGGGATACCGCCCTGGCTGAGGGCAGCGCTGAGTCCCTAGATTCAGCGGTGGCGCCTCCGGCAAATGCCCTGCTCAAGTAGCCCCCTAGGAGCATTCCTCGTTGTCTTCCTTTGTGCTGTCCTTTCCCTGGCTGAGTGCGGCGGTGTTGCTGGTCATCGCCCTACAATTCCCTGTGGTGGCCGTGTTGCTATCCCGGCTCATCCTTGGCCCCCTCCGCAGACCGCCCCTCGCCCCCCAATCGGCGACCCTGAAGGAGTTGGGCCTAGTGTCTGTAGTGGTACCGACCCTGAATGAAGCCCAGCGCCTCGCCCCCTGCCTAGAGGGCTTGACCCGCCAGGGCTACGAGCTACGGGAGGTGTTGGTGGTAGACAGCCGATCCACCGACGGTACCCAGGCTGTGGTAGCCACCTACCAACGCCAGGATCCCCGTATTCGCCTACTGACCGATGATCCACTGCCGTCGGGCTGGGTCGGTCGTCCCTGGGCGCTCAATTATGGTTTTCGCCACAGTTCCCCCGCCAGTCGCTGGGTATTGGGTATTGACGCCGACACCCAGCCCCAGCCAGGCCTCATTGCCGCCCTCGCCCAAGCCATGGATCGCGAGGGCTATGACTTGGTTTCCTTGGCCCCCCGGTTTATCCTCAAAACTCCTGGAGAACTGTGGCTTCAGCCCGCTCTGCTGATGACGCTCATCTATCGGTTTGGCCCCGCTGGCACCCAGCCTTCTGCTCCCCAGCGGGTGATGGCCAACGGACAATGCTTCATGGTGCGGCGGTCTTTACTCGAATCCCTAGACGGCTATGCCGCCGCTCGTACCTCCTTTTGTGACGATGTGACCCTGGCCCGCCACGCCGCTGCCCAGGGGGCCAAGGTCGGCTTCTGGGATGGCAGTCGCCTGCTGAAGGTGCGTATGTACGAAGGGATGGCCGAAACCTGGCAAGAATGGGGGCGATCCCTGGATCTCAAAGACGCCGCAACCCCGGCGCAAACCTGGTGGGATGTGGCTTTTTTAGCGCTGGTGCAGGGGCTTCCTTGGATACTGGCCCCAAGTCTTCTGACGGTTAGGGGACTACACATCGGTGAGTGGTCACTGGCCCTGCAACTGCTGCTGATCCTGAATCTTGTCCTCATCCTCGTGCGCTTTGGGATGCAGGCCGCTGTCCTGTCGGCCTATGATCTGGGTCAGGCCAGGGGACAATGGGCTTTCTGGCTGTCTCCCCTGGCAGACATTGCCGCTGTTTATCGCATTGCCCGTTCCGCTTGGCAGCGCCCCACCCAATGGCGCGGACGCCAATACCCCGATCCGGGGTTATCTTCCCCTTAGCCACGCCCCCTGAGGAGCCCTGGTCGCTAGGCTAGCCAGCAGGGGCAGCATTAAAGCTCCCATGGGTTCTTCCAAGCTTCCCTGAGGCCGACGATGCTGGTGGTGCGCCTTAGGTCGCTCAGCAAGAGTGCAGTTCTCTCTAGCGCCTTAGTCCATGGTCGTCAACCGACTCACCACGCGATCGAGGGCTACGGAACGGGACGCCTTCAGCAAAACTCGGTCACCCGGTTGCAGCAACGTTTGCAGGTGGGTCGCTAGGGCATCGTGATCGGTAAAGGCGGTCGAGGCTACCCCCGCCGCTCCCTCGGCTAGGGCCACGGCTTCCTCAGGATTGGCGAGGGTCAGCAGGCGATCGATCTTCAATTGGCTGACGGCTTCCCCAACGCGACGATGGAGCGTCACGGATTGGTCGCCCAGTTCCTTCATCGTGCCGAGGACGGCAATGCGCCGCTGGCCAGGGGTTTCTGCCAGCAGGTGAAGGGCTGCGATCATCGATTCAAACCCGGCATTGTAGGTTTCATCCAGCAGCCAGATATCGCGGCTTAGGGCCATTTTACGAGCCCGCCCACGGGGCAAATCCACGCTGATCCCCGCCTGAAGCCCGCGCCAATCGAGGTTAAGTGCCCGCATCACAGCAATGGCGGCCAGAAAGTTTAGGGCATTGTGGCGTCCCGGCAGGGGCAGGGACAGCGCCACACCCTCCACCTCTAGAACATCCCCCTCTTGCAGCGTGCCCCGCACATCACCGCCCTCTAGCCCAAACGAGAGGGTACGCCCTGCCCAGATGGTCGCGGCGGTGTCCATGAGCCGCGCATTGTCATGGTTGAGAACCGCAATCCCATGAGGGGAGAGTTCTGCCAAAAGTTCGCATTTTGCATCGGCAATGGCCTGTTCCGACCCCAATCGGCCAATATGAGCGGTACCCACATTGGTAATGACAGCCACCTCCGGCTGGGCAATTTGGGCCAGTAGGGCAATTTCCCCCGCCCCTCGCATCCCCATTTCAATGACGCCAAAGGCATGGTGGGGCTGAAGGTTCAGCAGCGTTTTCGGAACACCAATTTCGTTGTTGTAGTTGGCCTGGGTCTTCAGAACGGGGCCGTGGGTGCCTAGGGCAGCAGCAACGATCTCCTTAGTGGTCGTTTTACCAACGGATCCAGTTACTGCCACAATTTTGGCCGACTGCTGCTTGCGCCACCATTGTCCTAGCCGTTGGTAGGCCACTAGGGTATCGGGTACAGGCAGGCAGGGCAGATCTGGACGCACCCGATCCGCCTGCACCACGACGGCCACCGCCCCTTGGGCGACTGCTATCTCAATAAAATCGTGACCATCAAAGCGATCTCCCTTCAGCGCCACAAATACGGAGCCATGCCGTAAATCACGGGTGTCCGTCGTAATACTAGACACAGATTGATCCTGAATCTCTCTTGATAAATAGGGCTGGGATGCTTGTACAACTTGCGCTAAGCTACCCACTGAAGTTAGGTTGGTCATCCGAAGAACCCGATATTAAAAAAATGGCAGGCACCCATGGGCCAGGATTAACGTCTTCTTTTGTTAAGAAGTCTCATCAATTGTAAAGGGATCATAGCTTCAGTCTTGAATGATTTAGAGCTTTGCTGTAGCACCTAGCAAGGCTAACAGGACTTCAGGGGCTGGATCGACAAGGTTGGGGAAGGCTGGCCATGTGCTTTACGTCTTCCTCATGCCCAGTGTGAGGGATTTACCATCCCTTTGCAGCCGGAGCAGGTCTTCCTGTTCCCAAGCGCAAAAATACGGACTAAGGTAAAGGATGGGATCTCCGTAATCTGGTGTAAAAACTGACGCAGTCAGGCAACATTTTCCGGTTAGATGTAGGTAAGGGTTTTCCTCTGCCATCTCGTGCATCTGTCCAGGCGTTGTCTTAAAAGCAAACCTCATCTCCGATTCATCGATTGATCACTATGTTCTCTTTTTGACCCTCTCTCCGAGCTAGACCAGGGGCGCAATGCCGAGGCAAGGGCGGTAAACCAGTGAAAACGACAGTAAGCCACAACAACCGCATTACTACCGCTGACGAGGAGTTCCTGTACAACCACCTGCTGAGTTGTGCTAGCTCCGAGTCTCCAGATTTCCTCATTGGGCGGTTTCAATCGCTCTTCGTCGATGGGTTCGGCTATCCCGACCGAGAGGTGGTCTCGGCCCTAGATAACATTCTGTCCTCCCCTGAAATTGAGGAGTACTTTCGCTTTGTCCTCAACCGCTGCTGCCACATCCTGATCAATCGATGGCAAACGAATCCTCAGCTTCAGCCCGCCATCCTTAACCTCGTCAATCTCTTTGAACATGAGCCTGCTGCGACGAGTCGTGTCTCCGAGCTATCACGGTCGCGCGCCATGCGTCGAATTCGCCAGGCCGCCAAGGAATTTCGCGAAACGGAACAATATTTGGCTCTCCGTCGCCTTGCCCGCATCATCGAAGCGCGCCAAGCCGCCAAGACCCAACCCGAGCAGGCCGACGAAACGAAGGTCGTACCCCTTGGATCCCTCATTAATCGCTATCCCTATCTCTACGAGCATTGCCTTGTCACCGAGGATAGCGACCTACAACACCAGCAAATTGTCCGCACCATGCAGGCTGAAGCTCAGCGTCAACTCGAGGTTGATCTGTCTCACTATGTGACCTACCGGATGCGCCAGCGGCAACTCTATCTTCAGGGACAGACTGAAGCCATTAACCGTCTACGGGTGATCCAAAATCCGACGCTCCTGAATGACCGAGAACTGGTGACGTCCCTGAAGCAGTTTGCCCGCCGCCGCGATCCAGGCCAAAGTCTCAGCTATCGGGATACTGCCCAGCGTTTTTTGATGAACCGCCCCCAGGGGGGATCCTTCCGAGACTTCAAAGCCGACCTCTTCGACTACATCATGGCCGATGTCGATCCAGGCTATGGCCAACGCCAATTTAAGAGTATGCTCCACGACCATCTCTTCAGCACCTATGCCGACAGCGATGGCAAGCCCGTGGACGATTTCCTACGGGTCCGCACCTGTAGCAACCTGTTTAATTTCCTAGTGGTGGATCCAAACGCTGGCAAACAGCACTATGTCTTCGTTGACCTCATTAATAATCTCGGCCCCATCAACACGACGGGGCTGTTGTTGCGTATTCTGCTGATCTGTCAGAAGGTGAAGCCTTTCCTAGATCGCCGATTCTCTCTTCTTTTCAACCACTACGAAACCGCCTCGAGCGACGCCGTGGATTGGCTAGTCAAGGTGCTGGAAAACGTCAATATCGCCCTCAGCCTGAACTTTGGCACCCTAGACTTGTCCCATGTGGGGTCGCGGTAGGTTCAGTCACAGTAGAATTCTGCGGTTCAGAACCAGTGTGCCCTGTACTCCTGTCGTCCTATGGGAGAATGGCAGCGGTTGTTTATTAATCCGCTTCATGAGTGGCGACACTATTTTTGGCAAAATCATTCGTCGGGAAATTCCCGCCAACATCGTCTACGAAGATGATCTGTGCCTAGCCTTTCGAGATATTGCTCCCCAAGCCCCAGTCCATATCTTGGTGATTCCCAAAACGCCCATTCGCAGTTTGGCTGATGTGACCAGTGATGATGCAGACGTACTAAGCCATATGTTGCTGACGATTAAGCAAATCGCCGATCAAGAGGGTCTTGCTGAAAATGGCTACCGAGTGGTAACCAATATTGGCGCGGAGGGTGGTCAAACCGTATTTCACCTGCATTTTCACCTGCTGGGTGGGCGGGCCATGCACTGGCCGCCAGGCTAATCCGTTACATTCTGCAACAGAACCATAGACTTTCATAGTGAAACTATTTCGTTTCGCAACGGACGATTTACTTTTGCGCAACGAAATAAACTTTTCTGATCAGGGCTTTTGAAATCGCGAGGGAAACTTTACGATGACCAACAGGATAGGCATTCTTAATCATTCTCTATCCTGTTCGATTCTTATCCATTCATTGGCCTTTTAATGATGACTACTTCCCTTCGTTCCCGCGATAACGTGGGTGTATGGGAGCAGTTTTGTCAGTGGATTACGAGCACCGAAAACCGCCTCTATGTGGGTTGGTTTGGCGTGCTGATGATCCCCACTCTGCTAACTGCAACCATCTGCTTCGTGATCGCCTTCATCGCCGCTCCGGCGGTCGATATCGACGGCATCCGTGAGCCCGTGGCCGGTTCCTTGATGTTTGGCAACAACATCATTTCTGGTGCGGTTGTGCCTTCTTCCAACGCCATTGGCCTGCACTTTTACCCCATCTGGGAAGCGGCTTCCCTGGATGAGTGGCTGTACAACGGTGGCCCCTACCAGCTCATCATTTTCCACTTTTTGATTGGCTGTTTCTGCTACCTCGGTCGTCAGTGGGAACTGAGCTACCGTCTGGGGATGCGTCCCTGGATCTGCGTGGCCTACTCTGCTCCTCTGGCCTCCGCCACCGCTGTATTCCTGATCTACCCCATCGGTCAAGGCTCCTTCTCCGATGGCATGCCCCTGGGGATTTCCGGTACCTTCAACTTCATGTTGGTGTTCCAAGCAGAGCACAACATTCTGATGCACCCCTTCCACATGCTGGGTGTGGCGGCTGTGTTCGGTGGTAGCTTGTTCTCCGCCATGCACGGTTCCCTGGTGACCTCCTCTTTGGTGCGTGAGACCACCGAGACCGAGTCCCAGAACTACGGTTACAAGTTTGGCCAAGAAGAAGAGACCTACAACATCGTTGCCGCCCACGGCTACTTCGGTCGTCTGATCTTCCAATACGCCAGCTTCAACAACAGCCGCAGCCTGCACTTCTTTCTCGGTGCATGGCCCGTGGTGGGGATTTGGTTCACCGCTCTGGGCATCAGCACCATGGCGTTCAATCTGAACGGGTTCAACTTCAACCAGTCGATTCTGGATAGCCAAGGTCGCGTCATTGGCACCTGGGCAGATGTGATTAACCGGGCTAACCTGGGTATGGAAGTCATGCACGAGCGCAATGCGCACAACTTCCCCCTCGACTTGGCCTCCGCTGGTGAAGTCACCCCTGTGACCCTCCAAGCTCCTGTCATTAACGGTTAGTCCTTGCGGATTTATCCCTTGATTACTTAGGAAAAAGAAGCGCTCCTCGAAAGGGGGGCGTTTCTTTCGTGTCTATGGTGTGTCTACAGTAATCTTTAGTCGTTTTTTCATCTGCTGAAGTAGGTTTGTGGTTATGAAGGGTTTGGCGATTAGTTTGATCGTGGCTGGGGCTTTTTTTTTAGGCGGCTGCAACTCAGGGATGGATGATTCCGTGGCGTCCTCATCTGCCGAAATTGCCGATGAGGGCGATTTTATTTTGGAATACGTGGAACCTCAATCTAGTGATCATGAAGAAATCTACCAAATTCTGACAGCAGACACGTTTTATGAAGACCTAATCAGCAGTTTGAACGAAACCTTTGCGCTGCCCACTGATGTCTTCGTTAACTTCGACGAGTGCGGCGAAGAAAATGCTTACTACGATTCTTCAGAATCGATGATTACGGTTTGCTACGAATTGGTCAAATTCTACGCCGATAGCGCCCATGAGACCTATCAGGAAGACTATGCCCAAGAGGTGATCTACGCAGGCTTTTTCACCTTTTTCCATGAGCTAGGCCACGCCCTAGTCGATCACTACCAGCTCCCCGTCGTAGGACGTGAGGAGGATGCCGTTGACGCCTTTGCTACGGTGCTAATGTTACAGGCAGAAGAAGAAGATGCGGTGTTGGCAGGTATGGAACAGTTTGATCTGGATGCTGTATATGAGTCCGAACAGGACGAACTTCCCCTATGGGATGAGCATAGCCTCAGCGAACAGCGAGTGTACAATGTTGCCTGTTTGATCTACGGCAGCGACCCGGACGGCTATGCCGATTTCATTGAAGAGGAGTGGTTGCCTGAGGATCGGGCCGATGGCTGCGAGGCCGAATACGAGCAGGCTGCTAACAGTTGGGAGGGAGCATCCCACTTATGACATGAGTATAAATACTCGGGGTTGACGGGGATGAGAGAGTGGAAAGAAACAGAACCATGGACTCAGCCCAACAACGAAAACTCAAATACCACCTCAGAGAAGTGGCCAAGCTCCTCAAAGACGACACACCAGAGGCGCAACTGCAAGACTTTGAG
>QLAH01000237.1_pt1 | contig 40133 bp, 31 predicted proteins | sample 4693081 | NCBI WGS metagenome assembly QLAH01 (sample SAMN09425401, study PRJNA476045) | Lake water metagenome, whole genome shotgun sequencing project. | reverse complement strand
CGGGCTCTAGGTTCTGTCTGACGGATCCCCGGACGTCGAATCGCGCGGCATCCCGGCTGGCGGCGTCGGCTTCAACTCGCTGTATCGCTGCGGATACAGCTTCGTCTCGCCTCCTTGCCATCCGGGCGCCGCGCGCTTCTTTGGTCTTCGGGGATCCGTCAGACAGAACCTAGGTTCCTGCAGTGAGCCTCTTCGATCCCATCATCGATCTCCTCGGCGAGGTCTGGAACGGCTTCAACAGGATGCACCGCGGCGGGCTCGGCGAGTCGCCGCGCGGGCTGGCGGATTACCGCCGCAACCGCTGGATCGTCGGGGGCGCGCTCGTGCTCCTCGGGATCATCTCGATCGCGGTCTGGCTGATCTCGCGGCCGTGACGGAGTCGGTCCCCCGCATGCTGGCTACACTCGCCGCCATGACGACCACAGCCACCTCCGCCGGAACCGGCGCCCTCATCGCCTCGAGCCTCGCACTCACGCTCCGCTACGCGGAGGACCTCGTCGGGACGATTCCCGCGGATCGCTTCTGCGAGATGCCCACGAAGGACATGAACCACCCCGCGTTCTGCGTGGGGCACCTCGCGATCTACGCGAACCGCGTCCTCGAGATGATCGACCGCGCGGATCTCAAGATCGACATGCCCTTCGGCGACGAGCACTTCAAGAACGGCGCCCCGTGCGTGGCGCAGGACGGCCGCTACCCGGCGAAGGAAGTCGTCAGCGAGACCTTCTTCAAGGGCTGGCGCACCGTGCTGGCGGCGCTCCCCTCGGTCGACGACGCCGTCTTCGGCCGCGAGAACCCGGCCGAAGGCCGCTTCAAGGAGATGTTCCCGACCGTGGGCGGCGCCGTGAACTTCCTTGCGGGCGGCCACAACATGATGCATCTCGGGCAGATCTCGACCTGGCGCCGCGCGGCCGGCCTCGGCTCGGCGCACTGATCGCGCGCAGGCGGCATTCTCAAGTGGCGATCCAAACAGACTGGCGGCGTGTTCCACGCCCGTCAGCCCTGTGACATGGATCTGTGAAATCCCGCGATTCCTGCTCCAAACGCCCGCGACCCCGCGCGGCGAGCGTATCTTCGCGTTCTGACGAAGCCGCGGCTCGTGGCGCGGTTCCCGCTCTTGCAGGAGTCCTCGCATGTCCTGTCAGCTTTCCGTCGACCGACGCGGCAGCGCGCCGCGCAACGTTCTGGCCCCCGTCCGCACGCTCGTCCGCACGCTCCTCCTCGCTCTTGCGCTCGTCGCACCTGCGCTCCTTGCGAAGCAGGCCGCGGCGCAGGGCGGACCGCAGCTGGTGCCCGGGCCGCTCACCACGAAGCGGCTCGATCGGTTGCTGCGCATCTACGTCGACCCCTCGCCTGCGGAGGCGTCCGCGATCGACGAGGCGCACGCGGGTTACCTCGAGCGCTTCCGCGCAGAGCTCGAGCCCGAGATCCGCGCCCTCTCGGCCTCGATGGGCGGCGGCATGCCGTCGCAGAGCGATCTCGATCGCTTCCTCCGCGAGTCTGCGAGGCTCGGCGCGAAGGTGGGCGAGGCAGACGCCGCCTTCCTCGCTGCCGCGGCCACGATGGTTCCAGAGTCGCGGCGCGCGGGTTTCGAGCGGATCCGCGAGGCCCGCGAGCGCCAGCGCGCGACTTCGGGACTCGCGCGCATGGCGCCGATGATGTTCGGCGGAGGCGGTAGCTTCGTCGACCTGGCCGACCTCCTGACGCGCGATCAGATCGTCCGCGCCGTGCCGCTCGACCGCCGCGCGGACTTCGATGCGCTGCTGCGGCAGCAGGAGGTGCGGACGCTCGGACAGGCCCGTGCCTACGGCGACGCCGTGCGCAAGTCGATGGGTGAGTTCCTGACGGACATGGTCGCCGTGCAGGCCGAGATGATGGCCGAGGCCGAGGCCACCGTTGCGGCCGGTGCCGATGCCGGGAACGCCGACGGCGATGGTGGCGCTGCCGCCGCGCAGGCGAGGATGGCCTCGAGCATGCAGCGCATGATGGAGGTCATGCGCAAGCATGGTTCCGCGGCGCGCAGGCAGGTCGCTGCGAACTTCTCGTCGAACAGGGCCGCACTGCCCCAGTTCGTGGGCATCATTCCCGACGCCGTGGTGCTTGACCTGCGCATCGACCTCGCCACGCGCTCCGTGGGCATGTCGCGGTTCATGATGATGGGCGGGATGGGGGGGATGGGCGGCGCAGGCGAGTCTGACCCGCGCACTCTCGCGCGGCGGCTGCAGCGCGACACGTCTCTTCCGCCCGAAGTGCTCGCAGCGTTGCCGCCGATCGTCGACCGCTGGCGACGGGAGCACGCGGCCACCCTCGAGCGCGGCGCGGAGCTCACGCTCGATCTCGATCCCTCGGCCATGATGGGCTTCGCACCAGGGGCTGACGCCCTTGACGCGGCCACGCAGGCGAAGGTCGAGGAGCTCCGCGATGTCGCGAGCCAGGTCGACGGATCCACGAGGCGCGCCTTCGAGGAGATCTCGCAGATCCTCGGAGACGCGAGTTCGCGCTATCTCAAGAAGTTCGAGACCGGCAACGACGGATTCGCGGGCGCTGCGGGTGGCACGACCCTCTACACCGTGCTGCCGCCGCCCCAGTCGGAGGAGGAGCGTGCCGAGGATGCGGAGAGCGCCACGAACATGATGGCTCTCTCGAACGTGCTCGGCGCGCCACCGCCGCCGAGCGAGCCTGGGCTCCTACGCGTGCTTGGGCTCTTCGGTGTCGACGAGAGCCAGAACGAGGTCATCCGCATCATTCTCGAGGACTGGCGGGCTCGTGAGTGGGAGCCGCGCATCGACCCGATCGGCGCGCGCCTCCAGGCCGCTTGGTCCAAGGCGGCCGAATCGCAGGGCGATGCAGCGCCGTGGAGCGAACTCGCGGCCGTTCGTCGCGAGCTTGCCGTGGCCGTGCTCGCCGCGGACGCCGCGCTCTGCGCGGATCTTGCGCCCGCCCTCGGCTTCGCGGAGCAAGGCCCCGAGATGCTCGCGTTCAGGCTCGAGCGGCTTGCGCTTCTCCAGCCCACGCAGTCCTTCGGCGGCGCTGAAGCCATGCGGTGGACAAGTCCTGCGCAGATCGTGCTTGCTGCGCGCGTCGAGCAGGCGGTCGGGGCGGATGTCTTCAGGAAGTCGGCGGAAGCCTGGAGCGCGCTGGTTGCCGAGCTCCCCGCGCTCTTCGAGAAGGAAATCGAGCGGCAGCGCGAGTTCGACGCGCTCTCGCGGCGGTGGAGCTCTGGGGACTTCGATGCAGAAGAGGCGCGTCGTGTTGGTGTGCAATACGCAGCACTCCATCGTGAGCACATGCGCGCAGGGGCCGAGTTCGCCGCGCGGATCGACGCCACCCTCGACGCGGCGATCGCGGCTGCGACTGAGAGCGAAGCCGTACGGACCCAGTTGCGTCGCACGCGCCTCGAGCTCGCGCACCCGGCCATCTACCGCAGGAGTGACAACGCCTCGCACCAGATCGAGGCAGCGCTGCGCATCCCAGACCTCGAGCCAGCGGCGCGGACGCGCCTCGAGGCACTCGCCGCCGACTATGCAGCCGCGTATGCGGCGCTCTCCGAGCAGCTTGTGGCGCTCTCGCTGCCCGCGCCTGGCACGGACGAGTCGGACTGGCGCGAGTACCAACGCGTCGCGGAGGAAGCCGGGAACACGCGCTTCCAGCGCAATGAGCGCACCGACAAGGCCCGCGCCGAAGCGCGGCGCATCCTCGGCGACGAGCGCGCCTCGCGCATCCGCGGCCTCGTTCCCGACGAGGACGCCGCGGCGCGCGCCCGCAGGGAGCGCGGGTTCGACCCGTTCGCGGACGACGATGATTGATGCGGGGATTGATGCGGGGATTGACGCGGGGATTGACGCGGGAGTCTCGTAGGGGATCTCGTCGTGCACAGCGCGGCCGACCGCGCTTCGCCCCGCGCGTATCCTGCGCGCATGCCCGCCGCATCGCACCACATCCTCGCGCTCGACTGCGGCACCACGAGCGTTCGCGCCATCGTGTTCGCGGTCGATGCCGCGGGCGCCTTCGAAGAGCGCTCCGTCTCCCAGCGCGAGTTCGCGCAGCACTTTCCGAAGCCAGGCTGGGTCGAGCACGATGCGGGCGAGATCTGGTCTGCGCTCCTCGCCTGCATGAAGGATGCGCTGGCGTCATGCGGGTGCCGCGCCTCCGATGTCGCCGCGATCGGCATCACCAACCAGCGCGAGACGATCGTGGTGTGGGACCGCGCCACGGGCGAGCCCGTCCACCATGCGATCGTGTGGCAGGACCGCCGCACGGCGTCGAGGCTCGTCGAGCTTCGCGCGGAGGGCCACGAGGAGCGCGTCCGTGCGGCGACCGGCCTCACGCTCGACCCGTACTTCAGCGCGACGAAGCTCGCGTGGATCCTCGACACGGTTCCAGGCGCACGCGCCCGCGCCGAGGCGGGAGAGCTCGCTGCCGGCACCATCGACTCGTGGGTGCTCTGGAAACTGACAGGCGGCCGAGCGCACGCGACCGATGCGTCGAACGCGGCGCGCACGCTCCTTGCGCGAATCGGTGGCGACGAAGGCTGCGCGTGGGACGACGCGCTCTCCGCGCTCTTCCGAGTGCCGCGCGCCGTGCTCCCCGAGATCCGCGACTCTGCAGGAGACTTCGGCGCGTCCGATGCATCGCTTCTCGGCGCCGAGATCCCCGTCACGGGCATCGCGGGCGACCAGCAGGCAGCACTCTTCGGACAGTCGTGCTTCACGCCAGGCGAGGCGAAGTGCACCTTCGGCACGGGGTGCTTCCTCCTTGCGAACGCAGGTACCGCTCCGCCGCCCGCGCCCGCTGGGCTCCTCACCACCGTCGCATGGCGCATCGGGGGCACCACGACCTACGCGCTCGAAGGGTCGGTCTTCGTGGGCGGAAGCGCCATCCAGTGGCTGCGCGACGGGCTCGGCTTCTTCCAGAAGTCGCCCGAGGTGAACGCGCTCGCCGCGAGCGTTTCCGACGCAGGCGGCGTCGTGGTCGTGCCCGCCTTCGCGGGTCTCGGCGCCCCGTGGTGGGACGCAGACGCGCGCGGCGCCGTGTTCGGCCTGACGCGTGGCTCGACCAAGGCGCATCTCTCCCGCGCGACCCTCGAGGGCATCGCCCATCAGGTCGTCGACCTCGTCGACTCGATGGAGGCTGCCGGAGTCGCGGTTCAATCGCTCCGCGTCGACGGCGGCGCCGCCGCAAGCGATCTCCTCATGGAGATCACGGCGGATTTCCTCGGCAAGGACGTGGTTCGTCCGCGGATACTCGAGACGACGGCGCTCGGGGCAGCGCGGCTCGCCCTCGCCGGCCTCGGCGAGGCGCATGCGCGTGTCGCGCTCAAGCATGCGGCGGGGGAGGTGAACCGAACCTTCGCGCCGCGCGCCTCGCCCGAGTCGCGCGATGCAGCACGCGCCCGCTGGCGCCGCGCAGTCGATACGGTACGCGCGTTTGGAAGCCCCTCATGAAGCGACCCTTTGAACGACCCGCGCAGCTTGCCTCGCTCGAGAGCCTCGAGTTCGATGTCCTTGTCGTCGGTGGAGGCGCCACGGGCCTCGGCGCCGCTGTCGACGCCGCGAGCCGCGGATACCGCACGGCGCTCGTCGAGGGGCATGACTTCGCCAAGGGAACGAGTTCACGCAGCACGAAGCTCGTCCATGGTGGCGTGCGCTACCTCGCGGAGTGGCAGTTCGGGCTCGTCTCCGAGGCGCTCGAGGAGCGCGCGATCCTCTCGCGGAATGCGCCGCACCTCGTGCACGATCTTGCCTTCGTGGTGCCACGCTACCACTGGTGGGAAGGCCCGTTCTACGGAATGGGCCTCAAGCTCTACGACGCGCTCGCGGGGAAGCGCAGCGCGGGCCACAGCCGCTCGCTCTCGCGCGAGGAGACGCTTGCCGCGATCCCGAACGTGAAGGCCGACGGGCTTCTCGGCGGCACCGAGTACCACGATGCGCAGTTCGACGATGCGCGCATGGCGATCGCCCTCGCGCGGACCGCCGCGGCGCATGGCGCGAGCATCGCCAACCGCGTGCGCTGCGTCGGGCTTGTGAAGGAAGGCGGCCAGGTGATCGGAGCGGAGCTCCGCGACGAAGAGCGGGGTCGCGTCTTCAGGACGCGCGCTTCGGTCGTCATCAACGCGACGGGTGTCTTCGCGGACGAGCTGCGCCGCGTCGACGACCCGCGCTGCGCGGCGGGAATCCGCGCGTCCCGCGGCGTCCACATCGTGCTGCCGCGCGAATTCCTGCCGTCCGACCACGCCATCATGGTGCCGCACACCGACGACGGGCGCGTTCTCTTCGTGATCCCGTGGCACGGGCGCACGCTCGTCGGAACGACCGACACCGAGGTCGTGCGCACAGACATCGAGCCGCGCGCGAGCGACGAGGACATCGGCTTCATCCTCCGCAACGCAGGGCGCTACCTCGCGCGCGAGCCGAAGCGCGAGGAGATCCTGAGCGTCTTCGCGGGTCTCCGACCGCTGGCGCGCCCGACCGACGAGAAGGTCGGCGAGGCGGAGTCGAAGAAGGTCTCGCGCGAGCACGCGATCGAGGTCTCCTCGAGCGGACTCGTCACCATCACGGGCGGCAAGTGGACGACCTACCGCCGCATGGCCGAGCAGGTCGTCGACGTGGCGATGGAGACGGTCGGGCTCGAGCCGCGGCAGTGCATTACGGAGGATCTGCCGCTCTTCGGGTTCGACGCCCACATCGAGAGCGACGCCGGTCTCGCCGATGCGCGGCGCCACTACGGGAGCGACCGCGTGCAGCTCGAGATGATCGAACGCGCCGACCGCTTCCATGCGGCGCCGATGCACGGGGACCTCCCGCTCACGCCATCGGAGGTGATCCACGCCGCGCGGCACGAGATGGCGCGGAGCGTGGAGGATGTCCTTTCTCGCCGCACGCGTTCGCTCATCCTCGACGCCCGCGCGGCGATCGAGGTCGCGCCCGAGACCGCGCGGCTCATGGCGCGCGAACTCGGCTGGAGCGACGCGGAGGCCGAGGCGAGCGTCGCCGAGTTCGTGGAGATCGCCCGCGGCTACATCCCCGCATGACCCGCCCGCGCTACGCTCGGGACATGCCAGCGCAGACCACGCCCCGTCGCTCCCGCGTCGCCACCCTCGCGCTGTGCGCCACGGTTCCGCTTGGCGCCGGGCAGTCGGCGACGCCGCCCGCATCGTCCACGCCCGCGGGCCCGCGTGCCGCGGCGCCAGAACCGACGCCGTGGCCCGTCGTGCTTGGGCACCGCACGGCTGCGCTCGAACGGTCGATTCCGATCGTCGACCAGGTGGTGCTCGTGCCCGACGGGCGGACCTATCTCGACGAAATCGCGAAGTGGGGTCCGGACGGCCGCTGGCCCGTCCTCTTCGAGGACAACGTGCATGCGCCGCGATTCGTACGCGCCTTCGAGCCCGCGCGTGTGATCCGCCGCGCGTCGGTCGGCGCGATGCCCGAGGCGCGTGCCGACCGCGAGAAGCTGATCGCGTCGAGCGCAGCGTCCGCGATCGCGCCGGGCGCGGTCGACATCGTGGCCGCAGCGGCCGCCCGCGGCGTGGCGCCCTCGATGGTTGTGCTCACGCGCGCCGACGACTCGGCCTGGCCCGCCGCAGCGGCGATCGCCGCGGGCCGATACGCTCCGATCCACTTCGTCGAGGGCGCGTTTGGCTCGCCGAACGACACGCTCGACGCGAAGCGCGCGGCTGCGCTCAGGCTTGAGCTCGAGCGCGCCGCCGAGCGGACGGGCCTTCCGTGGAAGGGCCTCGGCGACGCCATCGACGCGTTCGTCCTCTGTCACGACTTCGGCTGGAAGTGCCTACCCGACCTGCCCGCGCAGCTGAGGATCGAGATCCCGAGCGGACCGTTCCCGACGGGCCCGGGCCAGCCGATCTCGACCCTCGACTACCTCGGTCGCCACGAGGATGGCGTCTGGTGGTCCGTCGGCGCGGGCATCTTCGGCGACGAGACGCGCGCGGCGTACGTGGCGATGAGCGCGCTCTTCGCGCCGCGACGGACCGTGTGGCTCACGAACGCATACGACGCGGGCCCCGGCTGGGTCGCCTACGACGCGCCGCCCGCGCAGCGCTCCTTCGAGAAGCAGGGCTTTCGCAGCCAGTCGTGGACGCGCGACCAGAACTCGCTCGACGGGTGGCGCCGCATCCTGATGGGCGGCTTCGACTGCGATGCGCTCGTCGCCAACTCGCACGGCGTCTCCACGCAGTTCGGGCTCCACGGCGGCGGCACCGCGAGCGTCGACGATGTGCCGATCCTCGACCGTCCTGCAATCGTTCATTTCCTCCACTCGTTCTCGCTGCAGTCGCCCGCAGACCCGCGGACGATCGGCGGACGCTTCCTCGTCAACGGAGCCTACGCCTACCACGGCTCCGTCTACGAGCCGCTCCTGCAGGCCTTCGTGACGCCTGAGATGCTCGCGGAGCGCACCGGTTTCCTCGTTCCCTTCGCCATCGCCGCGCGCGTCTACGAAGGAAGCTTCGCGCGGCCGTGGCGCACCGCGAGCTTCGGCGACCCGCTCACGCTCCTCGCGACGCCCGAGCGGATCGGCCTGCGACGCGTGGCGCCTCCCGCGGATGGCGTTGCGACGCTGCGCGACGAGGCCGTCGCGGCGCTGAGGCGCTTCCGCGACGAGCGCGACGACGCTGCGATCGTGCCTGCGATCCGCGCGCTGTCGCTCGTCGGAGACGACGCGCGCACCCTGCAGGCATGGGCGCTTGCGAAGGACCTTGCGGTCGCCGAGCAGGCGTCCGTGCATGCGCTCGGCGCGATCTTCCGCGCGCGGGACCTCGAGTCGTTCACCGCGGCCTATGCAGCGGGAGGGGCGAAGGCACCTGCTGCGCGCGACATGCTCTGGCATCTCGCACAACCGAGGCTCGCCTCGCTGTCGGACGCGCGGCTCGCGTCACTTCTCGCGGCGCATCCGCGCGGACCCGACCAGAGCGTCGACCTCGAGACGATCCGAACCGCCGCCGTGCGCCTGATGGGTCGAGAGGCGTGGGGCCGCACGATCGCGGAAGTCGCACGCGAGGCGACAAGCGACTCGGTGCGGGCGCGCATCCTGTCGCTGCGATGAAGGTGGTCACGGAGCAGGTTGCGCCGCGCGTCGCGCAGGCTTGAGCCCCGCGCGCGCCCGCTCGAAGGTCGCCTTCGGCTCGGGCTCGCAGTCGTCGGCAACGGGCGTCTTCGTGGCGGAGGCGAGCGCGTCCTTCAGGTCGGCTGCGATCGCGGCCGCGAGGCCCGCGAGCCCGAGCGGCGCAGGGTGCAGCTGATCGCGCTGGAGAAGCGGCGTTTCCGCGGTGCCCTCGAGGCGCACGCCGCGGATCTCGAGCGCGCGCTCCTCCATGAGCTGGCGCTGCATCGATGCGAGCGGCACCACCACGATGTTCGCGCGCGCGGCGGCCCACTCCGCGAAGCGGGCGTTGGCCTTCGCGAGCGTGTCCTTCGCGGGCATCTGCGCGGGCGAAAGCATGCGGCCGACCGCGGGCGACATGTCGGGGATGTCGCCGACGAGGACGGGCACCGCGAACTTCTCGAGTTCCTTGAGACCAAGCTCGAGCTTGGCGAGGCGCTGCGACTCGTCGGTGAGCGCACCGCCCTCGGGCGCATCGTCGCCGTAGCAGTACCAGAAGAGAAAATCGAGCGCGATCACGCAGTCGGGGTTGAAGTCGGCGGCGCGTGTGGCGGCGGTCGAGCCGTTCTTGATCGGTGACAGGAAGAAGAACCCGCTTGCGAGGTCGCTCGTCACGAGCTCGAGCTCGGGGCACGCGAGACGCACCATGTCGGCAAGGCGGAAGCCAAGCGCGTACTCGCCGTCCTCGCGCGTCTCGCGGAGCACGCAGCCGAAACCCGCGGATGCGCTCGCGCCGATGACGGCGACCCGATGGGCCTTCGCGGGTGCCGCGGTCGCCGCTGCGGCGGGAGATGCCGGCATGGGCGCGACCTGCGCCATAGACGGAGCCGCAATGACGAGCGCAAGGGCAAGCGTGCGAAGTGCGTGGCGCATGGCGGGATGGTAGCCGTCGACTTCGGCGATGGTGATCGCCCGACACGACACCCACGGGCACCCTTGGTTGTCGACTCCAACGATCCGAACCATCCGACACGACCCACACGGGTGCCCTTGGACGAAGTCCAAGGAACGGATGATGTCAGCCGTCGACTCCGACGGTCTGAACCATCCGACACGACCCACACGGATGCCCTTGGACGAAGTCCAAGGAACGGATGGTGTCAGCCGTCGACTCCGACGGTCTGAACCGCCCGACACGACACGCACGGGTGCCCTTGGACGAAGTCCAAGGAACGGATGACACCAGCCGTCGACTCCGACGATCGTCGTTCCGTGGACTTCGTCCACGGGCACCCTTGGTTGTCGTAGCACCAAAGGGAGCCGCCTCGCCGCGACCGCTCAAGCCTCGCCGCGACCGCTAGAGCCCCAAGGCCTTCATCATCGTCGACCCAAGGTCGGCCGGACTCTCGGCGACCGCGATGCCGCAGGCCTTCAGCGCCTCGATCTTCGCCTGCGCGGTGTCGTCGGCGCCGCCGATGATCGCGCCGGCGTGGCCCATGCGCTTGCCCTTCGGAGCGGTGCGGCCAGCGATGAAGCCGGCGACCGGCTTCTTCATGTGGGCCTTGATCCAATTCGCGGCCTCGACCTCGTCGGTGCCGCCGATCTCGCCGATCATCACGACGCCATCGGTGTCCTTGTCGGCGTTGAAGAGCTCGAGCGCCTCGAGGAACCCGAGGCCGCGCACGGGGTCGCCGCCGATCCCGACGCAGGTCGACTGGCCGATGCCGCGCTGCGAGGTCTGCCACACCGCTTCATACGTCAGCGTGCCCGAGCGGCTGACGATGCCGACAGCCTTGCCCGTCTTTGCGTCGACGCGATGCGTGTGGATGTAGCCCGGCATGATGCCGATCTTGCAGCCGCCCTCGAACTTCGCGGTCGGGCCCTCGCCCGAGATGCGGCGGGCCGGAGTGATGATGCCGGGGCAGTTCGGGCCGATGAGCGTCGACTTCGGATACGCCTTGAGCGCCTCCTTGACGCGAACCATGTCGAGGACGGGGACGCCCTCGGTGATCGCGCAGATCACGCGGATCCCCGCGTCGGCCGCCTCCATGATCGCGTCTGCCGCGCCAACGGGCGGCACGAAGATCATGGTCGCGTCGGCGCCCGTCGCCTCGACCGCCTGCCGGACGGTGTCGAAGATCGGCAGCCCGTTCGGGTCCTTCTGTCCGCCCTTGCCGGGCGTGACGCCGCCCACCATCTTGGTGCCGTACTCGAAGCAGCCCTTGGTGTGCGAGGCGCCCGCGCTGCCGGTGATGCCCTGGCAGATGACTTTGGTGTTTCCGTCGACGAGAATGGCCATAGGGGGAGGCAGGATACACGGTCGAGGCCCGGGGATGGCCTCGGCGGAACGGTCCAGCGCGGGCCCCCGGGCTTGGCCGACGCACCGCCCGCGCCGCCTCCAGGGCATTGCGGGGGCGCCGATTGGCGTTTGAAGGGGCTCCACAGGCCTCGGCAGCCTCGGCGGCGCCCGATCCGGTGACGGCGGCGGACGTGAAGCGCCCTCGGCTCTGTCTGGATCATCTGGGCCGTTTGAGACCGAACGTCGGCACTGTTCCACGATCCCCGATCGGGGATGCGTGGCGCAGGAATCGAGCGCCGTTGCGAGCGCACGTGTGAAATCGATGCAGCCCGATCTCCCGCATACCTGAATCACACCCATGGGCCGGAGGCATTCCCGCCGGGTACTTCACGCGACCCCTCGCGCCCCGGCCGAACGTCGGCATCCCACTCTTTCCACGGCCCACTCCATGCGCACCACCTCCACGACCGGATCGATCGTCGCGCGCGCGTCGATGTTGTTGCTTGTCCTCGCCACGTTCGCCGCCTGCGGTCGCGAGCAGCCTCCTTCGCCCGAACCCCCGTCGAACTCCCCGTCGAGTTCCCCGTCGAACGCTCCGACGAACACGCCTCCTCCGGCTGTCGCCGCCAAGCCTGCGGAGGCGGGGGATCAGCCATGGTTCGAGGTCATCACGGCCGCGCCCGATCCGAGCGTGGTCACCGATGCTGCGGCGTTGCAGCGCATGATCGCGACGGGACTTCCGTGGAAGGTGCGTCATCGATCGACAGGGATCGTGATGCTGCTCTGCCCGGGCGGGGAGTTCACGATGGGGTCTCCGGAAACGGAGTTCGGCCGCTTGCCGAACGAGGTCCAGCACAGCCGCGTGCTCCGAAAGCCCTTCTACCTCGCGGAGACCGAGGTCACGCAGCGGCAGTGGCAGGCCGTGATGGGCGGGAATCCATCGATGTATCGCGGGGAGAGCCGCCCCGTCGACAGGGTGTCGTGGGACGACTGCAAGCGGTTCTGCGAGATGACGGGGTTCCGGCTTCCGACGGAAGCCGAGTGGGAGTACGCGTGCCGCGCCGGCACGGTCGGGTCGCACGCGGGCGAGGTCGAGTTCATGGGCTGGATCGCCGTCAACAGCGGCGTGTCGCGGCTGGACGAGAAGCAGTTGGCCACGCTTCAGGAGGACCTCTACATGGGGAAGATGATCAGCAACTCGAACGAGAGTCATCCGGTCGGACAGCTGCGCGCGAACGCGTGGGGCTTCCATGACATGCATGGGAACCTCTGGGAGTGGGTGGAGGATGTCTATGCCGAGTACCCGAAGGAGGGGGGCGATGAGCAGGCCTTCCGCGGCGGGGAGCCCAGCATGCGCGTCGTCCGAGGCGGAGCCTTCCCCGACCTTTCGTTCACCTGTCGATCGGCGATCCGGTTGCCGTCGCCCGTCCGCCCGGTGGATGCCTCGTACCTGTTTGGCTTCCGCGTCGCGCGCTCGGCGGAGTAGGCGGCGCGTCGGCCGCTCGTGGCGGGCGCGCCGCGCGCGGCGAAGGCCGGCGCCGATCGCCGTTTGTCTGTGATTTGCCGCACACGTGGCGGTCTCTCGGCAGCCGTTAGAATCGTCCGCCCTATGGCCGCCACCGCCACACCGAAGAAGACGAGTTCGAAACCGCGCAAGAACGCCGCCGCGAAGACGGCGAAGAAGCCCCTCACCTACGCCGCCGCGGGGGTCGACATCGACGCGGGCGACGAGGTCGTCGACCGCATCAAGCCGATCGTGCGCCGCACCTACTCGCCGCGCGTCCTCGGCCTGCACGGCGCGTTCGCGGGCATGTTCAAGCTGAACGGCGGCGGGAAGAAGTACAAGGACCCCGTCCTCGTCGCTTGCACCGACGGCGTCGGCACGAAGGTGAAGCTCGCGGCTGAGTTCAAGATCTACGACTCGGTCGGCATCGACTGCGTGGCGATGAACGTCAACGACCTGATCGTGCAGGGCGCGGAGCCGCTGTTCTTCCTCGACTACCTCGGGCTCTCGAAGCTCGACCCCGCGAACACGACCGCGATGATCGCGGGCGTGGCGAAGGGCTGCGAGATCGCGGGCTGCGCGCTCATCGGCGGCGAGTGCGCCGAGATGCCCGACATCTACGCGCCCGGCGACTTCGACGTCGCTGGCTTCTGCGTCGGAGTCGTCGAGCACGCGCGCCTCAAGAAGCAGGCGAAGGCGAAGCCGGGCGACATCGTCCTCGCGCTTCCGTCGAGCGGCGTCCATTCGAACGGCTACACGCTCGTCCGCCGCATCGTGAAGGACGCGAAGCTGTCGTACACGAAGACCTACGCCGAACTCGGCGGAAAGCGGCTGATCGACGTCCTCCTCGAGCCGACGCGCATCTACGCGAAGGCGATCGTCGGGCTTCTCGAAGCGCTGGGCAGCGAACAGGCGATCTCTGGGATGGCGCATATCACGGGCGGCGGACTGCCTGGCAACGTCTGCCGCGCGCTCGGAAGCGATGTCGACGCGCTCATCAGCGCGAAGGCGTGGGAGCCGCCCGCGATCTTCCCGTTCCTCCAGAAGCACGGCGGCGTCGAGACGAACGAGATGTTCCGTGTCTTCAACATGGGCGTCGGCTACACGATCATCGTGCGCCCGAAGTCGGCCGAGCGCGTGATGAAGGTCCTGCGCAAGCTTGGCGAGAAGCCGTTCCCGATCGGCGTGATCGCGAAGGGCACGGGCGAGGCGCGGGTCGTGATTTGAGCGCTCGCAACCTGCTTCGCGTGATTTGAGCGCTCGCAACCTGCTTCGCAACTTGCTCGCTTTGGTGAAACGAGCGCCAGAGGGAGCGGCCGCAGCCGCGACCGCTCAGGATCAGCCTTCGCCGCGCTCCTCGACGCGCAGGTTCGGATCGGCCTGCCCGCCCGCCGTTTCCGCGGGTGGGGCGGGTTCGGACGCTTGCTGCACAGCGGGTGGCACAGGTTTCTCGCACGACGCCAGCGGGAGGGTGAGTGAAAGAGCGAGGATCAGCGTGAACATCGATCGGCCGCGCGCGGACTGGTTGTCGGACGAGATCTTCGTGCGGGTCTTCATGCAGACTGTCTTCCTCGCGGAACAAGATAGGCGAAACGGGCGGAAGCCCGTACGATCGCGTCGTTGCTGCGCCGCCTGCTCTCAACGCCGCTTGCCGCTCTCGCGATCGCCGCGCTCCTCGCGGGCGTCTTCGCGCGTGCTGCGCAGGCGTCGCTCGAGCTGCTCGTCGAGCGTCCCCTCGCCGTGCGCGGTGCGCCGATCCTCGTTCCCGTGCGCATCAAGGGCGCGGCGCCTGCGACGGTCGCCGCCCGTGCGATCGCCGAGGACGGCGCCGTGCATGGCCTCGAGGGCCAGATCCTCTGGCCGCGCAGGCCAGACGCGGGTGAAGTCGATCCCCTGCGGTGGGCGCGCGCCTCGAACGATCTTCGCGTCTCGCGCGAGCGCCCCGAGGGCGCGAACGACGCCTATCTCGCGCTCGAGGCGCCGGTCGGATCGCAGCGCATCGTCCGCTTCGAACTTGGTTCGATGCGCATCTCGCCGCGCTGGCTCGATGCCGCCGATGCAGGGGATGCCGCGAGCGGGCAGGGGAGCCCCGACAACCGCCTCCTCGCGCGCCTTGCGCGCCGAGCGAGCGCCATGACGCCCGTCGGGGCGCCGGATGCGCTCTTGTCGCTGCCCGACCCCGCTGCACCGTTCGAGCGCTTCCGCTGGGAAATCGGCTGCGCGCTGCGCGGCTGGGAAGCGCCGCCTGAGTTCGAGGCGGGCTCGCCCGATGACCTCGCCGCGCGCGCGACCACGGCGCTGTGGCTTGCCGCACTTGCGCGCCTCGCTGCGGCCAGCGAGGGCGTTGCCGTCGAGTGCGCGGAAATGCTGGTCGCGACCTGCCGCGACGATACCGCCCCAGCGCCGATCGCTGCGTGGATCGCGGACCCTTCCGCGCTCTCGTCGATGCTTGCGCTCGCGGTCGACCCCGCACGCACGGGCGACACGCTTGCGGAGGCGATGCTGTCATGGCTGCGCGTGCGTTCGCCGATCCAGCTCTGGGTCGAGGACGAGACGCGCGACGAGGTGGTGCTTGCTCTTGCGAATCCGACGAGCAGCGAGGAGGTCGTGCGGCTCTCGTGGCTCGAGAGCGTGTGGCTCGATGTCGACGACCCGCCGCTTGCGGCGCTCGCGATGCCCGGCGAGGTCACGCGCGTGCGCGTGCCGAGGCCGCGCCGCTCGGAGATCGACGGTGCGCCCAGTCCGCAGGACGATGGCCGCGCGACGCTTCGCATCGACCACCGAGGCGAGGTGCGCACGCTTGCCGTCACGCCGCCCGTCGTGCGCTCCGGTGTGGCGGGCGTGGTCCTCGCGCGGCTTGCGCTTCCGCTCGACCTCGTTGCCGTCTCGCTTGGTACGGACGCGGCCGCACCGCCCGAACTCGCCACGGTGGCATCGCTTCGACCGCGGCTCGAGGCGTGGGAGGTCTTCGCGGAGGTGCGGACGCCCCGCGCGCCGGGCGCAGCCGATGCCATCGCCTTCACGGGCACGGGCGGAGCGACCGTCACCGTCCGAGGGGACGGCTCCGTCGACGATCCTGCGGGCCTCGTCGCAGAGGGGACGCTCGCCTTCCGCGCCTACGCCGACCGCTTCCGCGTCGGCTTCATGCTGCCGGCCGCGTGGATCGAACGCATCGCAGGCGACGCCGTGGTCGCGCTCGGCCTTCGCCGCACGGGTGCGGCAGGGGTGGCCGATGCGCCTTTCGCGTCAGTGCCATGGCGGACGCGCCCGCGGCTTCTCGGCATCGATCTCCTCGGCGGCGGGGCGCGCGTGGGCGAGACCCTATACTCGGCGCCATGACGCCCATCCCGCCGCGGATCACGGCGCTGCTCAACCAGAAGGGCGGCGTCGGCAAGACGACTTCGACGGTCAACATCGGCGCTGCGATCGCGCTCCTCGGGCGCCGCACGCTGCTGATCGACCTCGATCCGCAGTCGCATCTGTCGCTTCACCTCGGCGTCGATGGTTCCTCGGTCGGGCAGACGGTCTACGAGGCGCTCGTCGACCCCGACTGCCCCGTGCGTGACTCGATCGTGCAGGTCCGTGACAACCTCTGGCTCATGCCCTCGACGACCGACCTCGCGGGCGCGGAGACGGAGCTCGCCTCGCACCCGGACCGGAACCGCATCCTGCGACAGCGCTTCGAGGAAGTCGCGGGCGAGTTCGACTTCGTCCTGATCGACTGTCCGCCGAGCCTCGGCGTCCTGACGCTCAACGGCCTCTGCCTTGCGGACGAGGTGATCGTCCCGATGCAGGCGCAGTTCCTGGCGATGCAGGGACTCACGAAGCTGGTCGAGACCGTGCAGCTTCTCGCGCAGGGGCTCAACCCGACGCTCAGGATCGGCGGCGTCGTCCTCTGCATGCACGAGACGCAGACCGCGCACGCGCGCGAGGTCGTGCAGGAACTCACGAACTTCTTCGACGAAAGCGCGGGAAGCGGACTTCCGTGGGACGGCGCGAAGGTGCTGATGCCTGCCGTGCGCCGCAACATCAAGCTCGCGGAGGCGCCGAGCTTCGGGCAGACGATCTTCGACTACGCCCCGTGGTGCCCCGGTGCGATCGACTACCGCGCGCTCGCCGAGCGATTCGTGCGCGACTGGGAACTTGCGCACGGCGCGAGCGAAGCCGTTGCCGGGAAGCCGACGCCTGCTGCGGCAGCTGCAGCTGCGGCAGCGGCAGCGGCAGCAGCGGCGGCAGCGGCTGCGGCGCTCGCGACAAACCGCTTCACCCCCGAGACAGCGGCCGCCGCACGCGCGGCGCAGCGCGCCCGAGGCGACAAGAAGTTGGTGGCGGCGACGCGTGTCCACGAGCCCAAGGTTGCGCCAGCAGCTCCTGCTCCAGCTCCTGCTCCAGCTCCCGCTGCCGCAAAGGCCGCCACGCAGCGACCTGCCGCAAGCGCGGAGGCCGAGGTCAAGCCGAAGCCCGCTGCAGGGGGCGCGCGCCGCAGCGCGGTCGAGAAGGAGAAGTCGGCCGCGACGCCCGCAGTCGCGAGGCCCGCGAAGGGACCTGCTCCAGCCGCGCCGCAGCCGGAGCCGAAGTCGCAGCCGGAGGCGGAGCCCGAGCCGATCGACGCCTCGCACCCGTTCCGCGCGGCGACGCGCCTGCGCGGACACTGAGCCATGCTGCGCGCAGACGACTGGCACGACGCGCCGCTTGCACGGAAAGCGCGCCGAAACACGCGGATCGCGCTCGCGTGCTATCTCGTGCCGATGACGGTCGCGACCCACTGGCCGCGCCTCGCCTTCGAGGGTTCGGGAACGGTCGACAAGTTCGTGCACTTCGTGGGCTTCGGTCTCCTCGCGTGGCTCTTCCTGAACGCAGGGCTCTTCCGCCGCCCGATCCTCAACTTCGCGCTCGCCGTCGCGTGGGTCTACATCGACGAGGTTACGCAGGCCATCGAGATCCTCGGCCGAACCTTCAGCGGCTACGACATGATCGCGGGCTGGCTCGGATGCGCGGTCGCTGGCATCGTGTGGTGGGGCACGCGGCTCCGCGCCCCGCATGGCACGGAGGAGCGTCTCGCCGACCTCACCGCCGAACGGCTCGTCTACGCCGAGAAGGGCGGGTGGTTGCGCGTCGGAGCCTCTGTGCTCGCGTTCGCGCTGTTCTTCGTGGGGGGCGCGTTCGTGCTGGCGCGTCTCGCCGAGCAAACCGGATTTGGCTTCGGGAACATCGTCTTCCCGGCCGGTCTTGCGCTTCTCGTCGGAGTGGCGTATGGCGGCGTCGGCGCATTCATCCGTTCGAACGCGCGGGTCGCGCGCGGCCGCATCGATCCTTGGACCGGCGCCGTCGAGGCCGAGGCCCCTGCGTTCAGGCAGGCCGACTACGCGCCCGCGCTTCGGCTGCCGCTTCTCATGACGGCGCCGCTTCTCTTGCCCGCCTGGTTGGCTGTGTGGGGCCTTGACCGGCTCCTGTTCGCGGAGGTCACCGACGCCCAACTCGTCGATCAAGCGGGCTTCGCCGTGCTGCAGCCATCTCTCGGGGCAAGCGTTGCATTCGCGGCGGGCTTGGTGGCAAGCGGAGCCCTCGTGAGATTCCGCAGGGCACGAACCGGCTACCGGCCGCAGCGGCCGCAGCCCTGAGCGCGAGATGAAGCCGAGAGGTCACGACACGCCATGAACACTCAACGAACGGGTTCCGCGGGAGGAAGGCATGTGATCGTCGTCGGAGCGGGCGTCGCGGGGCTCGCCGCCGCGCGCATCCTGAGGGAAGCAGGGCACTCCGTCACGATTCTCGAGGCGTCGTCGCAGGCGGGGGGGCGCGTCGCGAGCGACAGGATCGGCGGCTTCACGGTAGACCGCGGGTACCAGGTCTATCTGAGCACCTACCCCGAGGGTCCGCGGTTCCTCGACCTGAAGGCGCTCGAACTCCGCGCGTTCATGCCAGGTGCGCTCGTGTGGAACGGCGCGCGCGCCGCCACGGTCGCGCACCCGCTTCGCGAGCCGCTGGCCGCCTTCCTCGGCGCGCTGCGCGGCGCCGTCCCGCTTGGCGACGCGCTGCGCATGGTGCCGTTCGCGCTTGCCGCCGCGCGTGGGCAGGCGACCGAGCCGTCCGTCCGCGGCGAGACTGCGCGCGCGCGCCTTCGCACGCTCGGGGTCTCCGATGCCACCATCGACGGGTTCTTCCGCAGCTTCTTCGGGGGCGTCTTCCTCGACACATCGCTCTCGACCGACGCGGGAAGGCTCGAGTTCCTCATGCGCCTCTTCGCGAACGGCTTCGCCTGCGTTCCAGCACGGGGAATGGGCGAGATCGCTGCGCAGCTCGTTCGTGGGGCCGAAGGCGCGACGCTGCGCCTCAACGCGCCCGTCGTGCGGATCGCGCCGAGTGCGCGGGGGGCCTCCGTCACGCTCCGCTCGGGCGAAACGGTCGATGCCGACGCCGCGATCCTCGCGACCGACGCAGCCTCGCTCGAGACGCTGCTTGCGGCGGATGGCGAGCCGCCGAGGGCTCGCGCGGCGTGGCGCGGAACGCTCGCGGCGTGGCGCGGAACGCTCGCGGCGTGGCGCGGAACGCTCGCGGCGTGGTTCGCGACGCCTGATCCGTCGCTCCTCCCGAAGTGGCTCGTCCTGAACGGTTCGGGCCGTGGCGGCGTCACGCAGGGCGCATTCAACCATGGCGCCGCCATGAGTTCGATCGCCCCCGAGTATGCCCCATCGGGTCGCGGGCTCTTCGTCGTGAACACGGCCTACCTTCCGCAGGACCCCGCACACGACCGCGATACCGCGGAGGACATGCGCCGCACCCTACGGCAGATCCTCGGCGCGCGCGCGACCGACGGGTGGGAGCTCCTCACGGTCCAGCGGATCCCGCGCGCGCTCCCGAGAGAGTGGCCCGAGGATCTCGCCGCGCGCTCGCGCCTCGCCGCCCCGCGGGGGTTCTTCCTCGCGGGCGATGTGATGGAGGACGCGTCGATCAACGGAGCGCTTCGCTCGGGCCGTCGCGCGGCCGAGGCGTGCCTGAAGTCGCTCGCATGACGAGACGGGTCGAAGAGCGCCGCACCCGCCGCCGCGCGTGCGGCGCGGTATTCTCCGCACATGCCGCTTCGCTTCCGCGTCCTCGCCGTCGCCGCGCTTTCCGTGGCGCTGCATGCCTGTTCGAGCTCGACGACGCTTCTTGAAAGCGATGTGCCGCTTCCCGACGGGATGACCGTCGTGCGCAGCGCCGACATCCGCCGCGACGCGGGCACGCTCACGGGCGGTCGCTTTCTGCTCGCCGGCGGCGTGCGCGACGCGGGCGAGCTCCTTTCCGACACGCTCGCGCGATTCGAGTCGGGCGGCTGGACCGTGGTTGACTCGCGCGCGGGGCTCGACCTCGCGACCGCGCGGCTCGAGAAGGGCGCGCGCCGCGCCGAACTCACGATTCACCGCCGCGCGCTCGAGCCCGACATGTCGAGCGGCATGCTCGAGGTGAGCTCAGGCCCATCCGCGCAAGGCGGCTGATGCGCGCGCCCGCCTCGAGGAACGGATTCCCATGGCTGAACGCTTCGAGCACCACGCACGCCTGATGACGGTGCTCACCCTCGTGAGCCGCGTCACGGGGCTTGCGCGAGATGCGGCGCTCGCGCGCGTCTTCGGGATCGGCCCGTTCATGGACGCGTTCAACTTCGCGTTCCTCATCCCGAACCTCTTCCGCAGGCTCTTCGGCGAGGGCGCGATCTCGGCTGCGTTCGTGCCACGCTATGCGGAGCTCGTGCGCGACGACCGCGAGGCGTCGCGGCGGTTCGCGGGGCTGCTCATCGTGCTTCTCGCGATCGTGCTCTGGGGAATCGTGCTCGTGGGCGAGGTCTTCCTCCTCTCGCGCATGTGGTCCGCGCCCGAGTTCGAGTTGACGCGGCTCGGCGTCCAGTCGCTCGGCGGCATCACGACCGAGATCGTCGGCGTCCGCTCCGTGCGGCTTGGCTACGAGCTTGCTGCGCTCATGCTGCCGTACATGCCGCTTGTCTGCCTCACGGCGATCGCGGGTTCCGCGCTCCAGGTGCACGGGCGCTTCGGTCCGACCGCGGCAGCGCCCATCATCCTGAACCTCGCGCTCGTCGCCGCCACGCTCGGCGTCGTGCCGCTCGTCCGCGCGGGGGATGTCACGCCTGTCTGGCATCTGCGCATCGTGGCGGGCTCCGTCGTCGCGGCGGGCGTCGTGCAGCTCGCGTGGACCCTGTGGATCCTGCGCTCGGTCGGACCTGTCTTCACGCTGCGCGACACGACCGCCTGGGTCAGCGTGCGCGCGACGCTCGTCCAGGTCGCGCCCATGATGCTCGGGCTCGGCGTCCTTCAGCTCAACACCGCGATCGACGGGCTGATCGCCAGCTGGCCGACCCTCGTCGGGCCGACGATCCTCGGCTTCGACTATCCGCTCGCGGCGGGCGCGATGAGCGCGATCGCGAACGCGCAGCGGCTCTACGAGTTCCCGCTCGGCGTCTTCGGGATCTCGATCGCGACGGCGGTCTTCCCGCTCCTCGCGCGGCAGAACAACGACATCCCCGCGTTCACGGAGACGGTGCGCCGCGCGCTGCGCCTCACGGTCTTCGTCGGGCTTCCTGCAAGTGCGGGGCTCCTCGTCCTGGCGAGCGACGCGGTCGGCGCCTTCTTCCGCGGCGGCGCGTTCGGAAACGACGACGTGCGCCGCGTGGCCTTCGTGGTGCTCGGCTTCGCGCCCGCGATCTGGGCCTACCAGGCCAACCATGTCTTCACGCGCGCCTTCTATGCGCTGAAGGAGCCGATGGTGCCCGTGAAGGTCGCCATCGCCATGGTCGCGCTCAACATCGTCGGCAACCTCACGCTCATCTTCACGCCGCTGCGCGAGGCGGGGCTCGCGTGGTCGACGGCGGGATGCGCCACGATCCAGTGCATAGTGCTTGCGCGGCTCCTCGCGCGCCGAACGCCCGGAATCGTCGACGGCGGCGTCTGGCGGAGCTGGCTCCGCGCAGCCGCGGCGACCGCCGCGATGACGCTCGCGGTCGTGGGGGTCCTTGCCCTCTTCCCCGAGGCGGAGCGCTGGTCCGAATACACGCTGCGGCTCGGGGCGGGCGTGGCCACGGGCGCGCTCGTCTACTTCGCGGTCGCGCGGCTCCTCGGCATGGCGGAAATCGCCGACATCCTCAGGCGAACGCCCCCGAAGTCCTGAGGACTATCGGAATCCCCCGTTCTGGTCGCACGGTTCTTGGCCACGCGGCTTCAGTGTCCGCGGGGAAACGCCGATGCGGTGGGCACGGAGGCTCCCCGAATGGGCGCGGAAGAAGCGGGTAGAACCCAGCAGACCACGACGGACGCGAAGGGTTCGGAGCACGGCGACGTGCTGCGGATCATCGCGGAGGTCGAGCGTTCGCTCGGTGCCCTGCGCGCGCAGGCAGGGAAGTCTGCGGACGAGAAGTCCGCGCAGGACGCAGCCGCCGCCGAATCGCGCCAGGCTGCGATTCGCGAGGCGCTCGCCGAGGAGGTCGACCGCCTCAAGCACGAGGCCGAGCGCCTCGGCAAGGAGCGCGGGACGCTTCTCGAACGCCAGGCGAAGATCGAGTCCGAGCTCCTCGAGCTCCGCGCTGCGTGCGCCGTGGCAGAGGAGCGCGCGCGTCGCGCCGAGGAGGCGCGCCAGCAGGCGGAGACCGCGGGAATCCGCAGCCAGATCCAGCGCGAGACCGATGCGATCAAGGCCCTCGAGGCGAAGCTCGAGGAGGCGCAGTCCCGCTCTGCGGAGCTCGAGCGCGAGCGGAACGAGGCGCAGCATGAGGTCGCGGTCGCGGTCTCGAAGCTGACGGCGGTCATCAAGGTCACTGAGCGCCACGCCATCCGCGAGAACGAGCTCGAGACAGAGGTCGAGACGCTCCGCGCGGAGGTCGAGGCCGCGCGCAAGATCGAGCGCCACGGGATCCGCGCCTCCGATGTCGCGGCCGTCGCGAGCGCCGAGGAGCATGTCCAGCAGACACTGATGCCGCAGCTTGCCGCGGCGGCGGAGTTCCTGCGCATGCGCCGCGAGCGGCTGAACGCCATCCGCCACACGCTGAAGCGCCGCACCAAGGCGATGCGCGTCCTCCAGCAGATCTACTCCGCGCAGCCGGCGATCCTCCAGGCGGAGGCCGAGGCGATCGCCACCGAGCGTGCGGCAGTCGAGGCGGAGCGCCTCGAGGTCGTCGCCGAGCACAAGAAGCTCACCGAACTCCGGCTCGAGGCCGAGCAGGCCGTCGCACGCGCCCGCAGCCGCGTGACCGTCGCGCGCATCTTCGCCTTCGCAGCCGTCGCGATGCTTGCCGTCGCGGGCGCCGCGTGGACGAGCTGGCATGTCGCGGGAATCGTCGCGCCCGTCCACTCCGTCGCCACCGTCGAGCTCGAGACCACCGACCGCCTCACGGGTGCGGTGGTTCCGGACGCATCGCCCGTCGCGACCTGGCTCAAGGAAGTTCGCACGAGCGATGCCTTCGCGGGAGTGGTCGCGGCCAAGCTCGTCGATCGCGGCCACCAGCGCGCCGAGGCCGACGTGAAGGTCAAGGCACTCGCCTCGTCGCTGCAGGTCGAGCACGATGGCCCGACCATCCGTCTCACGCTTCGCGGCGGCGACCCCGAGCGCTCGGTCGCGCTGCTCGACGCTGTCGTCGCGACGGCCGTGAGCGAGTCCGCGCGCCAGCCCGAGCGGAGGAACGACCAGATCCGCCTCGCGGTCGTCGGCAGCGCGCAGGAACTCGGCCGCACGGTCGTCTCTCGCGCCATGGTGCTCGAGGACCCGATGCGCCTTCTGCGCGCCGGAGTCCTGTTCGGCATGGCGCTCACCGCGGCGGCGGGGGGCATCTACCTCGTCTCGCGAACGCTGCGCACGAGGCGCGAGGCGGCTTCAACCGCTGGCACGGGAGCCTCTCCCGCCGCGGCCCGCTGAGCGCGCCTTTATCGAACACGCCAAGAACATGCGGGAAACGGCCTCGCCCGCCGCGTCGCAGGCCGGCATCCCCGTTTCTTGCGGCGAATCTGCGCCTCATCGGGAAGTCGCGCGCGGATCAAGCCGATCCCATCAATGACGCAGGATGCCATGGAACGGCAATGCGGAAAGGGGTTTGCCATGCACGGATTCGGACGGTTCAGGCTTGTTGGAACGGCTCCCGTCGATGGTGTCGAGGAGTGTGGGACGGACGACCTTCCCGAGCCTCTTCCCTTTCCCACCTGTGTCCGCGACTTCCCGACGGGAGGCCGCGGCGCCTGTGCGGGGGCAAGGGCGATGGAAGCCTTGACGCGCGTGAACTTCTCGATCGAGAGGCTTCGCGACGCACTGGAGTCCTCGCATGACGAGGAAGGGCCACGCGCCGCCTGAGGGCGGGGTAGTGACCATGGGGGTTGCTTGATTGAACAGACGCCGTCCAGATGGACGGCGTCGTTCTTTTTCGTCGGTGTGGTCGCGTCTCGGCCGCAGGCGCGGAATCGTCACCGCATCGGCTGCATCGTCATCGGGTCGCGCAGCGGCAGGTGCTCGACCCGGTCGTCGAAGAACTCCGACATGGTCGCGCGCGCAGGCTTCCCGGGCAGCGCGTCGCCCGCTGCGATCGCCTCCCAGTCTCCGACCACGAACACGGCCATCTGCCCGAAGTCGAGCATGCGCTGCGCCACGCGCTGCACGTCTGCCGCCGTGACCGCCGCGATGTTGCCGCGGTAGCCCTGCCAGTAGGCTGGGTCGCGGCCCGTCCACTCGTCCGACACGAAGATGCCGAGCATCGCGTCCTTCGACTCGAACGAGCGCGGGAAGGTCTCGATGAACGACTGCTTCGCGACCTCGAGCTCCTCGTCGCTCACGAGCGTGGTGCGCATCTTCTCGAACTCGCCCTTGATGAGCTTGATCGCGAGCGCCACCGTCGCGTTCTTCGACTGGAAGCTGGCGCGGAACTGCCCCGGATACCACACGCCTGCGTCAAGGCCGCTGCCCGCGGAGTAGGCGAGGCCCTCGTCCGAGCGCACGGTCTTCATGATGCGGCTCGTGAAGCCGCCGCCGCCGAGGATCTCGTTCATCACGAGCGCCGCGAAGTAGTCGGGATCGTCGCGCGTGATGCCGCGCAGGCCGATGTTCACCTTGCCCTGCGGGATGTCCTTGCCGACGTGGTAGACGCCGGGCGTGAAGGTCGCGGTCGGCGCTGGCGGAACGGGCATGCGCTCGCCCGTCGGCCACGATGCGAACGCCTTCTCGAGCGTCGCGAGCATCTCCGGCACCTCGAAGTCGCCCGTCACGGCGACCACGACGTTCGCGGGGTTGAACACCTTCCTCGCGAACGCGCGCATGTCCTCCGCGGTGATCCCGCGGATCGACGCCTCGGTGGGCTGGCGCGCCTCGAAGTGGTCGGCGCCGTAGAGGAGCATGCGCCACTCGCGCGCAAGGATCGGGTCCGCGTCGTCGTTGCGCTGCTTCATGCCCTCGATCGCGGAGTCGACGGCGATCTTCAGCTTCCCTTCGTCGAAGCGAGGCTTCGCGAGCATGTCCATGAGCAGGCCGAGGCTCTCGTCGAAGTTCGACTTGAGCGAGTCGAGCGACGCCGTGGCCACGGTGCCGCTCGAGCCGATGGCGATCTCCGTCGCAAGGAAATCGAGCTTCTCGTCGAGTTCCCTCGGCGGAAGGGCCTCCGTTCCACCCGTGCGCAGGAGCGCCGCGGTCATGCCTGCGAGGCCGACCTTGTCGGCCGGCTCGAGGTAGCCGCCGCCGCGGAAGGTCATCGAGAGCTCGACGAGCGGCAGCTCCTTGCTCGGCGCGAGGAACACCACGACGCCGTTCGGGAGCTCATGCCTGTAGTCGGACGCCTTGGGCGGGTTGTAGACGAGCGGACGGAACGCGAGGTTCTCGGGGCGCGCGGGGAGTTCCTGCGCGAGGAGGGGCGACGCCGCGACGAACGCGGCGGCGACGGCGAGCGAGGAGAGGATGGTGGTGGTGTGCTTCATGTGTCTGTCTCCTTCATCGCGTCAGTTGGATGGGGCCGCAGCGTCGAGCTCTGCGAGGCGCGCCTCGATCTTCGACAGCATGTAGTCGAGGAGCGGCTTCATCTGCGGCGGGACCTGCGCCGCCTGCGCGCCCATCTGCTCGAGCGCCATGCGCAGCCGCGCCGCATCGGTCTCGTTTGCGATCTGCATGGCCATCTGCCGCGCCTGCGCCTGCAGCGGCGCCGGCAGCGCGGCAAGCGCGGGGTCGTCGACGGGCGCGGCGCTTCCCGCCTTGCGGGTGTAGGTGGCGACGGACCTGTTCTCGCGCGCGAAGTAGGTCTTCGCCACGCGCTGGAGGTCGTCGGCCGTCACGGCTTCGATCCGCGCGGGCGACTCGTTGATCTCCTCCCAGGTGCCGAGTCCCTCGTAGTAGCCGAGCTGGAGCAGCAGGAAGAAGTTCGTCTTGAGGCGGCGGTAGTTCGACGCCGCGAACTGGTTCTTCACCTTCTGAAGCTCGAGCGCGGGCACGGGCTCCTCCTTGAGCCGCTCGATCTCCGCATACCACGCCGCCTCGAGCTCCGCGGGCGTCGCGTCGCCCTTCACCTCGGCGCTGAAGCTGAACGCACCCGCGTACTTGCGGCTGTCCTGCCGCGCGCCCGCGCTTGACGCGATCTCGCTTCCATCGACCATGGCCTTGTAGAGCCGGCCCGTTCGGCCGTTGAGGACGGCTGCAAGTACATCGAGCGCATAGGCGTCCTTGTGGCGGAAGGGCACAGTGTGGTAGCGGACCTCGACTGACGGCTGGCAGTCGCACTCCGCGTTCATGCGCATCTCGGCGATCTGTCCGACCTCGAGCGTGACCACGGGCGGCGGCGCCTCGGTGCCGGGCGAGAGCCGCGAGAAGTACCGCGTGATCGTCGACTTCACCTCGGGCAGGTCGAAGTCGCCCACCACGACGCCGACGAGGTTCCCGGGGCGGTAATAGATGTTCCAGTACCGCATCGCCTCTTCCATCGTGTAGCTGTTGAGGTCGCTCGACCATCCGATGATGGGCCAGGAGTATCCGCTCGACGACCAGAACATGGCCTCGAACTGCTCCTGGAAGATGCCCGTCGGCGTGCTCTCGGTGCGAAGGCGGCGCTCCTCGTGCACCACGTCGCGCTCGGAATAGAACTCGCGGAACACGGAGTCGTGCAGGCGGTCCGACTCCATCCACGCCCACAGCTCGAACTTGTTCGACGGGACATTGATGAAGTAGAAGGTCAGGTCATGCGAGGTGAAGGCGTTCATGCCCGAGCCGCCCTGGCCCGTGTAGACCTTGTCGAACTCGTCCTTCACGATCGAGCGCGCCTTCTCCTGATCGGCCTTGAGGAGCGCGAGCTCCGTCTCGAGACGCGGCCTCTCGTCGGGCGACGCGGACGCGATCTCGGTCGTGAGCGCTGCGATGCGGTCCGCGCCGAGGCGGCCCTGCTGCGCGTCCATGAGCGTCTTGAGCTCCGCGCGGAGCTTCGCGAGCTCGGGCGTGTCGTTCACGGGGTCCCACGGATCGTCGATCTCGCCGTTGAAGAAGCGGCGGTACTGCTCGTTCCATGCGATCGCGTTCATGCGGTCGCGCACGGCCTTCTGCGCGTCGCGGTATGCGGCATCCGCCTCGGGCGAGCTCGTTCCGATCGTGTCGGTCCCCTTGAACATCATGTGCTCGAAGAAGTGGCTGATGCCCGTGATCCCGGGCCGCTCGTTCACGGAGCCGACCTTCGCCACCCAGCCCGCTGCGATCACGTTGGGCTGGTCCGTGCGCGGAAGGAGCAGGAACTTCATACCGTTGTCGAGCGTGAAGACCTCGGGCGCGACCTGCTGCGCGGAAAGCGGGGCCGTGGCCGCGAGCGCGAGAACTGCGCCCGCCGCGATCGAGCGCAGGGGCTGGTTGAGGAGCGGCTTGGTCAGGGCGAGAAGGGCGGGTCTTCCGCAGGCATCGTGCATGGTGGTGATCTCCGAAGATGCGGATGGTACTGCGCCCGCACGGCCGTGCCGTCGTTTTGGGACTGCCTCGCCGCCGGCAATCCTCGCGAACGGCTGCTTTCGCGCTTCCCCAGCGGCTCTTTGGGCGTACATTCAGGTCTTCGACGGCGCTTTCCGAGCGCCGAGGTCTCGCCTCGAGCCACCGCATGCCAACGACGCCCGACCTTCCACGCGCCATCGCCCGCAGGCTGCTCCGACCGCTCCTCCTTGCGGTGGTGGCTGCATCTGCCCTCCTCGCGGAGAGCGCAGAGGCGCAGGTCAGGGTCGCGAGCTACAACATCGCGAAGCTCCTCGGCGACGCGTCATCGATCAGGGCGGCCCTGGCCGAGATCGCAGCCGACGACACCGTCGGCTTCGCGGTCGCGCCCGCGGTGCTCGTCTTCCAGGAGGTGCGCGCGGTCGACGTGGCCGCGCTCGACAGCCATGTGCTCGCCGCCTATCCGGGTGTTCCCTACGCACGGGCGACCTACACCACCTCGGGAAGCGAAGACCAGGGCGGCGGCGCGCAGTGCGCCTACTACCGCACGGACCTCCTCTCCGAGGTCGCGCAGTCGCACATCGACATCCCGACGGGCGCGCAGCGCAGCACCGACCGCTGGCTCTTCCAGCTCGTCGGCTACACGCCCTCGAACGCCACGCGCTTCTATGTCTACAGCTCGCACCTCAAGGCGAGCGACACCGCCGCCGACCGCGCGGAGCGCCTCGCTGGCGTGAACGCCATTCGCCAGAACGCGGACGCGCTCGGGGCGGGGCGGCATATCGTCTATCTCGGCGACTTCAACTTCTACACGAACAATGAGGACGGCTATCTCGCCTTCCTCGCTTCGGGGAACGGTCGCGCGTTCGATCCGCTGGGAACGGGCTCGTGGAACGGCGCATCGAACGCCTTCAAGCACACGCAGTCTCCCCGCGCCAGTGCGCTCGGCGGGCTCGTGGGCGGCGGGCTCAACGACCGCTTCGACTTCCAGCTCCAGTCGACCGCCATGCAGGACGACGCGGGCCTCTCGATCATCGCCTCGAGCTACCGCGCGCTTGGAAACGACGGGCTCCACTACGACACCTCGATCAACGCCGGCGGGAACGCCTACTTCTCCGGCCAGCCCGCGCGGTCGCTCGCCCTCGCGAACGCGCTCTTCAGCGCGAGCGATCACATTCCCGTCGTCGCCGACTACCGCGTTCCGCCCATCATGCAGGCCTCGGCGCCCGCGACCTACGGCCCGGTCATCCGCGGCGCCTTGAACGCAGCCATTCCCGTCACGGTCGCGAACACGGCGCCCGTGGTGGCCGCCCAAGGCAGCGCGCCGCTTGTCGTCACCGTGTCGGGCTCGGGCATCGTGGGCGGCTCGCAGGTCGTCACGGCCGCGCTCGCTCCGGCGGGAACCACGGTGACACTGCCGGTGAACGCCTCGACGGCTGGAGTCTTCGCCGGGACCGTCTCCGCCGTCACCACCGTCGAAGGTGCGGAGAATCCGACCTTCTCGCGCTCGTTCAGCGTGACGGTGCTCCTTCCCTCGAACCCCTCGTGGAGCCTGAAGGCGAACCAGACGGCCGCCACGCTCGCTGCGACCTTCCCTCGTGACAGCGGCGTGCGCGAGCTCACGATTCCGATCTACAACCGCGGCTACAGCTCGGCCATGGCGCGGCTCGACGTCGACGGCGCAACGGGGCTCGGCGCGCCGTTCGCGGTCATCGACGCGTCGGAGCCGAACATCGCGGCGGATCCCGTCAACCTCCGCTTCTCGATCAACACCAACGGCCTTGCACCCGGGCTCTACACGCGCACCATCACGGTCTGGACAAGCGATGAGAACCTCGCGGGCGCAACCGCGCGTCCGCTTTCGCTTTCGTTCTCCGTCGACGTGACGACAGGCGCGCGCCCCACCGATCTCAACGGAAGCGGCGCCGTCGACGGGTCCGACCTCTCGATCCTCCTTGCGCAGTGGGGAGGCCCTGGGAGCGCCGACTTCAACGGCGATGGAATCGTGGGACCCGGGGACCTGCTTGTGCTTCTTGCGGACTGGGGTTGACGAACCACACGAGAGAGAGGCGGATCGTCGTCCATGGATCCGCCAGACAGAACCGAGAGGAGAACTGCATGAAGATCCGCGCAGCGACCGAGTCGAGCTCCGTCAAGTGCCGTGTCGCGCGGCCCAGCACGCGCCGTCGCGCCCTTTCGCGCGAGACCGCGGCGTTCGTGACCCCGATGTTGATGGCAGCGGCGTTCGTGGCCGCGTCGCCTGCGGTCGCCGACACGAGGGTGCTCGGCAGCGCAGCCGACAACACGATCATCGAGGATCCGACGGGTTCCTTCAGTTCAGGCGCCTCGCAGTATTTCTTCGCAGGCCGCGTCAATGTGAACGGCGGCGGCACGCTGCGCCGCGGGGCGATCCGCTTCGACCTCTCGTCGATTCCCGCCGGTTCGACCATCACCAGCGTCTCGCTGCGGCTCTACTGCTCTGCCGCGGGGAACACGACCTCGCAGCCGATCGCCCTGAAGCGCTTCACCGCCTCGTGGGGCGAGGGTGCGAGCGTGGCCTTCGGTGGGGGCGGCGCGGCCTCCCAGGTGAACGATGTCACTTGGGTGCATCGCTTCTATCCGGGCACGCCGTGGACGACGCCGGGCGGGCAGTTCGCTGCGACAGCGAGCGCGACGCGCAATGTCGGCGGCATGGGCTTCTACACATGGGCAAGCACGCCCGCGCTCGTCGCTGATGTGCAAGGCTGGCTCAACGCGCCTGCAACCAACTTCGGTTGGTGCGTTCAGGGCAACGAGGTGACCCTGCAGAGCGTGAAGCGCTTCGACAGCAAGGAGTCGGGCGCCGCGAACACGCGTCCGCAGCTCACGGTCGTCTATACGCCGCCGCCGCCGCCGAACCCCGCGGATTTGAACAGCGACGGAGTCGTGAACGGGGGCGATCTGACGGTCCTTCTCGGCGCGTGGGGCACCGCTGGCCCGGGCGACCTCAACGGAAGCGGCACGGTCGACGGCGCAGACCTCACGGCGCTTCTCGCCGCGTGGACGAGTTGAGTGACGACGCGTTCATCTCATGCCGCGGCGCATCTATCTCATGCCGCGGCGCATCTATCTCATGCCGCGGCGCCTGATCTCCCCCCGCAGCCAGTCGGCAAGCGCAGCCGTCCCTGCGCGGCGGTCGCCTTCGGCTTGCGCCGAGGTCGCCGTGAAGTAGGCGGCGTCGAGGTCGCCGCGCGCGGCTTGGCTCGCGGCGGTCACGAGCATCGCATCGAGCGAGGGCGCGCCGCTTGAGGTGAGCGGTGCCAGCGACCGCTCGAGCGCCTCGAGGCGCGCGACGAGAAGCGGGTCGCTCGAGACGCGTTCGATGCTCGAGGAATCGGTGGCGAGCGCCTGCTCGATGATCACGGCCGCCCACGCCGTCTCGCCGCGGAATGCGCGGGCGAAGCCCTGTCCCACGAACCACACGCGCTCGCGAGGATCGGCCGCAGCGAGGGCAGCGAAGCCATCCTCTGCGTTGTCGTCGTAGCCGGCCGCGAGTGCGGACCAGAGCGCCTGCGGATTCGGCGGCGCCACAGGCTGCACCACGGGCACCGAGACGGGGGTCACGACCGTCGTCACCGTGTACGACGGGATCACCGTCGCACAGACGATCGGCGCATAGGCATAACTCGGCGTCCACGCGGGCCACGGGCACGGGCCGAAGGCATAGCTCGACCACCACCATGGACGATGCGGGCTCCAGCAGTGCCACGCGCTCCACGATGGCCTGCACCAGTTGCGCCACCACACGTCGCCCCATGCGCAGTGCCTCGGCGCGCAGGTCCAGTAGGACGCATATCCGTCCCACCAAGGGTTGCACCAGCTCGAGACAAGCGGGGCGCAGCTTGTGCCGTAGAAGAAGCCGAAACTGAAGCCGCTGCCGAAACCGACGGAGATGGAGAGGCCGCGCCGACACACATAAGGTTGCCACACATGCGCGGGCCCGCAGCTTGACCATCGCGAGGAGGGGTGCCAGCCATTGGCGTGCGAGATTCCCGTGACATAGGCGGTGTAGGTCGCCGTCGCGGGCTCCGCGAGCGCGGCCGACGGCGAAGACGGCGCGCGTAGCGGCTCCGCGAGCGAGATGGGCACGCCGCCCACGCTCGGTGACACGAATCGGTCCTGCCTGCGCGCGATGCTGTCGACGACACGCGTCTTGTCGGCGCGGGGCGACGGTGCAACGGCATCGACGCGATCGACACCAAGCGGCCCGCCGCGACGCGCATCGCCAGCGGGCTTGTCCACGCGCGGTTCGACGATCGCCGGGCTTCCCTTGCCATCGCGGTCGCGGCTTGTCGGTCGCGTCGGTGTCAGCGTTCCTCGGCCTGGGGCAGGGCGGGTGTCGCGGTCCTTGCCGTTGGCACGATCGTCCTTCGAAGGCGTCACGCGGCCTCCGCCATCGCGCGCGGGCGGAACCCCCTTCGGAATGCGCGCATCGTCGTCGAGGACAGGCGGGCGTGACGGAGGCACGCGCCTCGCAGGTGGCTCTGCCTTAGGCGACGGCGGCGTCGGCGGGGCGACATCGCGCGGCTTCGCGGGCGGCGCAACTCTCGGCGACGACGGCGTTGGCGGGGCGACATCGCGCGGCTTCGCGGGTGGCTCGACCCTCGGCGGCGTCGGCGGCGCGACATCGCGCGGCTTCGCGGGTGGCTCGACCCTCGGCGGCGTCGGGGGCGCGGCTTCGCGCGGCTTCGCGGGCGGCTCAAACTTCGGTGGAGGTTCCTCAACCTTCCTGTCCTGCGCGAGCGCCTCGGACCCCGCTGCGGCGGCGGCAATCCACGCTGCCGCCAGCACCGTGAAGGTCAAGGTGCGTGCCTGACTGATGCGGAGCGGATTCGAACGCGAAAGCTGCATACGAGACTCCAGTACGGCGGTCACAGGGCATAGGGAGCGCGGAAGGAGGCTGCTCGGCGCGCGGCGATTCCATCGCGCGTCAGGAACAGCATTTTCGCGTCCGAGAGCGGAATTTGTGCGAGGAATCCCTGTGATTTCCCGCGGAACGGCCCGCGACCCCCTTGGCCGCGGGGCGGTGCGCGGTCATGCTGTGCGGATGCACTCTGTCGCAAGCTTCCGTGGCGCCGCGCGCCGGTCCGTGCTCGTCACCGTGCTCGCCCTCTGCGGTCTCGGCACCGCGGCGACCGTCGCGCACGGCCAGTTCTCCGTGGATCCGTTCGCGCCGCTCGCGGTTCAGGCGACGGCGAGCGACGATGTCCAGCCGAAGTTCGCGCCCGCTCCGAACGGCGGGCACTATGTCAGCTTCCTCTCCGGCGCGGGGTACGACGTGATGGTCACGCGGATCGATCGCGACGGGAACGCGGTCTGGGCCGCGCCTGTCGTCGTCGAGGATCGCACGCAGTCGTCGACCACGGACTACGGGCTCGCGTCGGACGCCGCGGGCAATGTCTACCTCGCCTACGACCACCCGAGCGCGGGAACGCCCGCGATCCGCCTGAAGTCCCTCGACGCATCGGGAGGCGCGCGCTGGTCGCAGGTCGTCACGGCGGCGTCGGGCGTGAATGTGGGCAAGGTGACGGTCGCGAGCGACGGCGCCGTGTGGGTCGCACACGCGCTCAACGCGACGCCGCGCATCCAGCGCTTCGATGCGGCGACGGGTGCGCCGGCCTTCGCTTCGCCGATCACGATCACGGAGTCGGGCGCCACGCAGATCCCCGCCGACATCCAGTCGTCTGTCGACGGCGCCGTGATCGTCTCGTGCGTGCGCTACATCAGCTTCACGGGCGCCAAGGTGCTGCGCGCCCACCGCATCAACGCCGACGGAACCCGTCCGTGGGCCGCAAACGGCACGCAGGTCTTCACCACGGGGTCGCTTCAGTTCGGGAACTTCCCGAGCTTCATCCCCGATGGCGCGGGTGGGGCGTACTTCGCGTGGTACGCCACGAGCCCGCTTCAGAGCCATGTGCAGCGCGTGAACGCCTCGGGCGCCGCGCTCTACGGAACCAACGGAATCGCCGTCACGACGACCGCGACCGACAACCGCGTCTCGCCGTCGATGGTGCTCGGCGCGGACGGGCGTCTCTATGTGTTCTGGTCGCAGCAGACGCCCAACACATCGATCTACGGCATCTTCGGTCAGTGCTTCGCCAAGGGCGCGCGGCAGTGGGGCGCCAGCGGCGTTGCGATCGAGCCCATGTCCTCGATCTTCTCGCGAGGCTGGGCCACGGCAGGCCGCGTTGGCGAGGGAATCGTCTGCTTCTACGCGAACTCCTCGAGCGCGGTCCAGGACGCGATCCGCGTGAAGCGGCTCTCGAGCACGGGTGCCGTGGAGTGGACCACGGATGTCGCCGTGAACTCGGGCGTGAAGTACCGCCTCGTGAGCGCTCCCGCCGATGGCGACGGATGCGCGCTCGCGTGGCAGGGCGGCGCGAGCACGGGCGCGAGCGATGTGTTCGCCGCGCGCGTCGGCGCAGACGGCACGCTCGGCGGCCCCGGCGGCGGCATCGCGGGCGACCTCAACGGCGATGGCGTCGTGAACGGATCCGACCTCGTGCAGCTTCTCGCGGCGTGGGGCAGCAAAGGTGGAAGCGCGGACCTCGACAACGACGGCGTGGTCGGCCCGTCTGACCTCACGGCGCTGCTCGCCGCGTGGAGCTGATCCCTTCAGCGGCCGATCCCACGCCCCTCGCGGGCGCGGCGGAAGCTTGACGGAAGCAGATAGGTGCGCCCCTCGAAGACGGTGAGCGTTCCCGAGAGCAGCACCATCGGCGGCGAGTCGGACTCGCGGGTCGCGAGCTCGAGCCGCTCGAGCATGAGGCAGGGCAGGATCTCCACGGAACTATCGCCGACTCCCGATGCCTGCTCGGGCACGAAGCGCCACGAGCCCGCCTGCGGGTCGCGGACGATTTTGCCCGCGCGATGCACGATGCGAGCGCCTGGCGCTGGGAGATCGCGCTCCTGCGCGATGCGGGCCTCGCGCGACTCGAGGCTCTCCGTCAGGCGCTCCATGGGCGCACGGCCGACGCGCTCGACGAGCTTCCGCTCGAGGTCCTCGACTGCCGCGTCGTCCGCGTCGGTGACGGGGCGCCCTTCGGCATCGGCGGGAGACACGAACTTCGACACGCCGTTCGGTGCCGTCTCGACGGACGCGTTCGCAGACGGCGCCCCGCCCGACTTCGCATCGAACCGAATGATCGGCGGCGCGAACTCAGGCAGGAGGTAGTTGCGGCCCTTGTAGATGAAGACGCGGCCCGAGACCTCGAACTCCACGGGCGACGGGGAGAGCTGCGTGGTACGCAGCATCTCCTCGAGCGTCGGCGAGGGGAGCAGCACGAACTCGCGGCGAAGATTGCCGGCTTCGGGCTTCAGCGGGCGGAAGAGCCAGTGCCGCTCGCCAGGGTCGAGCGTGATGTCGCCGTGGACTCTGCTCACCATGCTGCCTTCGCGCAGAAGTGGGAGTCGGAAGCCAAGCACCTCCGTGGCGGCGGTGGCCGCGGGGGCTGCGCCCTGCTGCGGCGTTCGGGGCGCCGCGCCCGAGGCAGGCGGCGTTGCGGGCGTCGTCGTGGGGGCGCCCTGCGCGAACGCTGCCTCGCAGGGAGCGAGAACCAAGGTCAGCGCGGCGAGTGCCGCAGCGAGAGCGTTCGGGTTGGGTGCGTGTCGCGTCATCGGGACTGTCTTCGGCAGTTTCTTCCGCAACGCCGCAGCGCGCAAGCGGGGCGCCGCACCGCGCAGGCGGCGCTCCGCGCGCGCGTTCGGGTTGCGCGGACTGTAGGGGCATGACCAGCCGAGGTTCTTGGCACCATTCGGCGGATTCGCGTTGACGCGGGGGCGTGTCGGAGCGAGTATGCTTTCGGTCACCAAGCCACGGTCGCGTACCCAAGTGGCCTAAGGGAACGGATTGCAAATCCGTGATTCGTGGGTTCAAATCCCACCGCGACCTCTCTCCAACGCCCTGCCTCGCGGCAGGGCGTTTGCGTTCGGCCCCGGCGGGATTGGGCTCGCTTCGCTCGCGTGGGTTCAAATCCCACCGCGACCTCTCTCCAACGCCCTGCCTCGCGGCAGGGCGTTTGCGTTCGCCTGCGGCGGGATTGGGCTCGCTTCGCTCGCGTGGGTTCAAATCCCACCGCGACCTCTTAAAGTTGTTGAACGAGGTTGCGTCAGTTCGCAAGAGCTGGCGCAACCTCGTTCTTCATAGAGAGTTGCCTTCGCGCGACTCCACTCGGTGCTTTTCGGTGCCGCTGCCTGCTGCACCCGATTCCGCACCGCCTTCTGCACCGTGAGTGCACCCGATTCTGCACCGTTTCGCACCGGAGGCGAGGTCAGCCATGCACCGCTCCCCGTGACGGCCTTGAAGTGCCGATCGTTCGGCTGAAGATAGGTTTTTGCCGCGATGGCAGGGCTGTGGCCGAGCCAGCGCGAACTGTCCGCGAGCGGGATCTCGCTGGCCCAGTCGGTCGCGCACGAGGCCCGGAGGTTGTTGAAGACCTTGGGCCACGGGGTGAGCGCGGCGCGCTGGATGATCCGCGACATGCCGCGGTAGAGGGCCGCGTGGGAGACATGCGCCTGCGGGACTATGTCGACGGCACCTTCTTGGTTCCGTCTGTCGTATCTCCAAAGACCGACGGTCCGCGCCGCACCCGGGCGCCGAGAGGGACTCCAAGGACCTTCAATCGAGGCCTTGAGCGATCCGTCATGCCAGTAGACTGCACGGGGCGTCGACTTCGACCCCCATGAGACCGGTTGCCTCGCTGCGGTCTGTTTCCTGCATCGGACTGCCGTCGCGGGCGCTTTCGGCGGCGTGCGTGTGTCGGCCGAGGCGCGAGACGGGCCTTCGGAGCCACCTGGAGGCGGCTTTCGAGCGACAAAGGCCCTGCTCCGGGACAGCGTTCCATCGCTCGAGCGCAACAGAAGGCGGCCGAGACACTCCATGAAGCCAGTCGTCCTTCACCTGTCCGATCCCCGAGTGGCCGCGCTGGTGACGGATGTTCCGACGATGCAGCGTTGGGAGATCCTGAGACGCTCCGAGTTGACGATGACGGTCGATCAATTGGCATCCGCCTGCCGCACGTCACGGGCGGTCGCGCAGGAAACGCTCGATAGACTCGTGGACGCGGGTTTCGCCGTGCGGATGAGGGTGACCGCGGCGAAGCGCAGCATCTCGTATCGATCGGCGAGCGAGAGGGTCGTCATCGAGTACGACAGCCGATCGGCTTCCGACCGCGCGGTGGTCGAGGCGTCGACGCGGGCCTATGCCGAGCACGCGCGACGGGCGATCGACCGCGCGCGCTCGGCGCCCGCCATCCGTGCGAAGTCGCTGAACTGGGTGGATGGCGTACTCTCGCAGACCCTCTCGCGCGAAGACGCGCGGGAGGTGGCGCGACTGCTCGCCGACACGCTGCGGCGAATCGACGCCATCGAGAGCCGCGCGCAGGAGCGTGCTCGTGCAGGCCCGACTTCCGAGAAGCAGGGCGCATCACGCAGCTACATCGTCCAGCTCGTGCTGCAGCCGCTCGAGGAGCCTGAACTCCCGATGCCGGTGTACACCCTCTGGAGTTCGCAAGGCGCCGAGAAACATCTCGAACGTCATGCGGCATCGCCCGAGACCGTCCTGAGCCCGAGGGAGCTTGAGGTCGCGAGGCGCCTCTCGGCTGGAGAGTCGCGTCTGGAGATCGCCGCCGCGCTCAAGCTGAGCGGTCACACGATCACGACGCTGACGAAGCGCATCTATGCGAAGCTCGGCGTCCACTCGAGAGCCGAGCTCGTCGCCCGAGTGCTGAACGCGTAGACGGCGCGGGCTTCAGGGAGAACGTCGGCCCGCTGCGCGGAACCGGCGCCCGTGTTGTCCGCAGCGTGCACGCGGCAGTCCGCAGCGCGGAAGCGGCGGGAACCTGCGGGATCGACGACGCTGATCTGGCCGCCCCGCACAGAGGTGCCCGGGAAGTCGGCGAATCCGCACCCCCTGAACGAGGATCCGCTGCAATCGCCCCGCGCAGGGAGCACCGCGAGCCGTTGTCCGAGGTGCCGATGGCGGTCGGCGCTCGGGAGAGGTCTGGTGAATTGGGCGTGACGGAGCGGAGGGGCGCCTGTTCGACCGAAGGCCGATGCGAGCCCGCTCAGCCTGTGACACTTCGTGGCGGATATCAAGAGCCGTGTGCGAATCCCGGCCGCGTCGGAGCTGTTCGGGCACTCCCGTGAACTCACCATGAATCTGTGCCGCGAATGGGGACAGGGCCCGACTGGATCTTCCACGAATACTGGCTGCTTCGAATCGAGCAGGTTCCTTCCCCGAAGTCTCGGAGTACGTTGAGTTTCACCGCAGACCTCCGAGGACCCTTTGATGCTGATTTCTCGATTCCACGCTCCGCTCTCTGTCGCACTCCTCGTCTCTCTCGCAGGCACGAGCGCGCATGCCCGCAACTGTGGCAGCGATCTCGACCAGAGCGGAGCCGTCGACGCAGCGGACCTCACGCGGGTCCTGGCGGACTGGGGCCCGTGCGTGGGCGACTGTCCGAGCGACTTCAACGGGGATGGTCGTGTCGACGCTGCCGACCTCACGGCGCTACTTGCGGCGTGGGGCCCCTGCGGGCCCTCGTGGGCGACCGTGCTGGAGCAGGTTCCCGACCCTGCGGTGGTCATCGATCCCGCCCTCCGCAGTGCGATCATCGAAAGCGGACTGCCATGGCGTGTTCGTGACAACACCACGCAGATCGAGATGCTTCTCGTTCCAGCCGGCACCTTCGACATGGGCTGCTCGCCGGGGAGCCTCCATGTCTGCTCGTTCTTCGAGGCTCCCGTTCACTCCGTCACGCTGACACAGCCCTTCTACCTCGCTCGATACGAGGTCACGCAGGCGCAGTGGACTGCCATCATGGGCTTCAACCCCTCCGAGTTTCAGAGCGCAAGTGACCAAGTGCCAGCGTCTGAGGTCCCAAACCGTCCTGTGGAGCAGGTGTCGTGGGACGAGATCCAGGGTTTCCTCAAGTCGACCGGCATGAGGCTCCCGACGGAAGCGGAGTGGGAGTATGCCTACAGGGCGGGAACACGGTCGGCATATCACTCCATGCCCGGGTTTCCCGACGGCTTCGACGACTACGACCTTCTCGTGAACATCTCTTGGCACTACATCGCCGGAAGCGCGAACTGCACGAGCGGCTCTGCATGCCAGCCTCGCCCGGTCGGCCAGTTGTCGGCGAATGCGCTCGGTTTTCACGACATGGCAGGCAATGTGGCCGAGTGGGTGAACGACTGGTTCTCCCTCGACTACTACTCGATCAGTCCGTCGATCGATCCGCCTGGCCCCGAGTCGGGGTTCGGCGGCTATCGCGCGAGACGGGGTGGCTCGTGGGGCTTCGCCCCGGGCTTCGAGCGCGCGTCGGCGCGCGACTTCGGTTCGCCGGGACAGCGCTACAACTTTGTAGGCTTCCGCCCGGCACGCACCGCGACGGATGCTCGATAGCCCGCGCCGGACGCGCCATCACGCGACCGATGGCGTGATGCACGCCAACGGAGCCCGGGGCCGCTCGAGCGCATCCGATGAAGTCCGAACCGCAATTGAAGTTGAATTTTGTCGGCAGAACGGATGATGTCAGCCGCGCCCCGCTTCCTCAACCCATCCGCGGGCGGATGATTCGGTCGAAGGGCTTGCGGTCGAGGCTTCCCGTCGCGGCCTGGGCGCGCCAGGCCTTGATCAGCGTGGCCCATGCCCGCGTCTCCTTCAGCGCGGCAAGCAGTTCAGGTGGCAGCGCCGCCGTGGCCTCGTGGATCGCGTAGCAGAGGAGCCGATGCCCGCCGACGCCAGGCGTCGCGCCCGAGTGATCGATGGCCGCATACAGCGGGTGCACGAGGTCGCCCTTCTTCAGTGTGCGCGCATATCGCGAATCGAAGAGGATCGGCGCGTCCGAGATTGCGCAGCGGTAGTTCTGGCTCACCGCAAGCTGGTACCAGTAGGCGATGCTCATTCCGTGACGCGGCTGGTTTCGCTTGGACCAGCGATACACGCCGAACTCGTCGACCAACTGACTGTTGCTGACACGGTTTCTCTTCGTCGGCTTCTTCGGTGCGGGCATGGAAGGAGACCTCTGGGGGTTGCGGGATTCGACATGGGTGCCGTGCAATCACACATTGGTGCCCGCTGATGCTCGGCACGAAACTTGCACCACGGCGTGTGCCTCGCATCCTACGCCGAACTCGGCCGATCGAGGCCGCTGGCTCGGTGCGAGTGGTCTGAGTCGGAATTCCGCCGACACTCGGCGGTCCTCGTCGCCGCTGGCAGCGTTGCCGCGCCTCGAGGTATCTTTGGGGATACCCCATCGGCACGGCGCCTTGCCATCGACGACGATGCCTCGCTGATTGTCAGCGTTCTTCCGACTCAGACCA
>QLAH01000236.1_pt1 | contig 40156 bp, 38 predicted proteins | sample 4693081 | NCBI WGS metagenome assembly QLAH01 (sample SAMN09425401, study PRJNA476045) | Lake water metagenome, whole genome shotgun sequencing project. | reverse complement strand
TCGGCCCAGTGCCACGCCCTCGCCCCTCGCCTATGTCTCGGGGCTCTGCCCCGAATCGGCGGGAACCTGGGTCCGCAAGCGGGTGAGCGCGGCGGTAAGGGCGAGCGACTCGGCCAGATCGCACACCTGGCTGGGCTTGCCGGGCTATTGTCGATTTCTTAACCTCGGATTTGCGATTTCCGATGTAACATGAGAGCAGTGGGTGTGATCTGCACGGTCGCTCGGAACGGGGAGGGATATTCGGTCCAGAACGTCAAGCGTTATGACGTTTGGGGCGGGGTTCGCTCGGATTCGGGGGCGAGTAGCTCGACCTCGGGTGGGCACTTGGCCAATACGGACAAGCGCTACTGCGCCAACCTCGGCCACGCCACCGATATCGAAACCGGCCTGATCTACATGCGCGCCCGGTACTACGAACCCACCACAGGCCGCTTTATCTCCGAAGACCCAGCGATGGATGGCTTTAACTGGTATGTGTACTGCAATAACCAGCCAGTAGAGATGGTAGATCGTACTGGCAAATCCGCTGAAAGCCTCCTTAACGCAGCAGATAATGCCCTGGATCACCTAATGTTCTTTGGGATTCTTCAAGCGGCGGTTGGTGGTTTGGGAGAAATTCAAGACCAAGCTCAGGCTGGAACCGGCCACAATCTCAATCGAATAATCGCCCAAACAGTTAAGCCGCTTGTCATGGCTAGGGTTGAGCAGGCGTTGGGTAAGTTCTGGATTGAGAACGCTAAAATGTCGATTATGCTTGGACGGGCAGAAGGACGTGCAGGTATTGCGATTACTGCGGCGATCATCTATACAGTTATGTTCGCTTGGTTTATAGTGCAAATCGACGACTTCATCGATGACTATGTGATTTCAAGGCTATAATTCGACCGTGAAAATCATCTTTGGAGTATGTGGGTTGATCGGCTGCGCTGCATTGGCAATCGGCGTTTTAGGGGAGATTGAGTCCTTTCTGAAGTTCTCCAAAGTAATGCTTTGCCTATTGACAGTTGGGCTCTTCGGGTTGAAAGGAGTATCGTCGCGGATGCAGTTCCTAATGCTTCTCCCCATTTCGATAACAGCCGGCTCGCTTTTGAGCATAAGACTCACGAAGTCAACAAGTATTATTCAATGGTCAACGTTTGCTGCCTACGTCTTTACAGCTGTGTTAATCTTCGCCGCAGTACAAAGATTAGAATCAGCCGATCGCGTCCTGGAAGATAAAGAGATCCTAAATCCGTAGATCACCGATGCACAGACCTCAAATTTGGCTCAGCGGGTGAGCTTCCGGTGTGTGATGGTCATGGGAAGATGATCTGCACGGTCGCGCGGAATACGGCGTTGGATATTCGGTCCAGAACGTCAAGCGTTATGACGTCTGGGGAGGTGTTCGCTCGGATTCGGGGGCTTCGAGTTCGGCCAGAGGATCCTATTGGTCGATCCGGCGACGGGTCGGGCGATGAAGCTGGCCAACGGCTCTTGCGGGGATGTCCTCCTCGACCTGCCGGCGCGCTGAGGTAGGGCACCCAGGGTGAAGGCCCGCCGATTTGGGTCTGGGGGAAAGATGTCGTACACTGACCGAGTGTCTGCCCCTCGTTCCCGAATGTTGTTCCGCGCGGGTCTCCTGCTCGCAAGCCTCACAGGGGCGATTTCCATCCAAGCGCAGGTGAACCTGTTCTTTCCGCCAAGGGTGACCGATCGGCCCGATTCCGTCGCTTCGGATTCCAACGGAGACGGGATCGACGGCATGAAGCACGGTCCGATCTATGTCTCCACGCTCCACGGCGACGACTCCAACACGGGCGAGATCGATTCACCGCTGAAGACGATCGGCGTCGCGCTATGCGTCGCCGAGGCCCTGGGAGGCCGGCCCGTTTACGTCAATGAGGGCGCGTATTTCGAGTCCATCGTTCCTTTCCCGAACACCGAGCTGTTCGGCGCCTATAGGGACATCAACGGCACGAGCACCAGTTGGGGCCGGAATCCCTTCCAGAACTCCAAGATCTTCTCGGCAACCCAATGTCCCGTCTACGTTCCGAACCTGGGTTCCAAGTTTGTGTTCGAAGAGTTCTCCGCGATCGCCTGGAGCACCAGTTCTCTCCCGGCGATGTTCTTGGTCGACCCAACGGGCGGGCACGCGAGTCTGGTCGGGAGTGAGATCCTGCAGATCGGCAAGGCGGCCGACGGCGTCAACGGCGCGGTTGGCGCGAACGGAGGAAACGGCCTGAACGGCGGCAACGGCGGCAACGGCAAATCGGGCCTTTCTGGAACCTCTGTCGCCGGTGGCAGCCAAGGCCTCGGCGCGAAGTTCAGCGGCGCGAACCCGCGCAACGGGGGCAACGGCGGGGGCGGCGGCTGGGCTGATTCGAACAGCTGGTACCGGGGCTATAACGGCGAGGCGGGCGGCGGCGCTGGCGGCGCGCGCGGCACGGGCGGCCAACCCGGCGCCACGCACTGGAACAAGAACGGGGAAGCCGGCACGGCGGGATCGACCGGCGCTCCCGCTTCCGACGCAGGCGCCCAGGGCGAGCGCAGCGATGCGATCTTCGACGGCCACGGCGGCGACGGAACCGATGGACAACCGGGCAACGGCGGCGGAGGCGGAGGCGGCGGCGGCTCGTATCTCGCGGACTTCGTCGTCGTCCTGAGCGGCGGAGGCGGAGGCGGCGGAGGGGCAGGCGGCGGCGGAGGCAAAGGCGGGAAAGGCGGCACCGCAGGCAAACCGCTTTTCGGCCTGGTCTGGGCGAACGTCGCGGCCAGCACCCTCGATCTCGGCGACGGCCTCATCTCGGTCACGAAAGGGGGCAAGGGCGGCGACGGCGGCGACGGCGGCTGGGGCGGATCTGGCGGCGCGGGGGGTGCCGCGGGCGCGACCGGTGTGACCGCCAACCGAGCCGGAAAGGGGGGCGCCGGAGGCAACGGTAGCTCGGGCTATGGCGGCTTCGGCGGCGCGGGCGGAAGGGGCGGCGCCAGCATCGGCATCCTCGCCCCTTCGCTCTTGTCGGGCCAGATCCAGGGCGGCTCGATCGCGTTTCCCGATGGTGCGGCATCGGGCGGCATCGGCACCAACACCGGCCAGTTCGGCGGGGCGAACAACTACGGTCTTCCCGGCGCGTTGCTCCCGACTTATGTCTCGGCGCAGTACCCGAACATCTTCGCGGGCATTCCCGCCGAGACACCTCGGCTGCTCGCCAGCGCGGCTCGAGCCAAAACAGCGGTCGGCCGGACGATCAGGTTCCGACCCAAAGTCATGCTCAGAAATGTTGGCAACCCCGAGCTGTTTCTGCTTTCCGTTCGGGAGTCCTCTCAGTACCGGGGAACCTTCTCGGTGGGCAATGACCTGTTCGATATTCCCGAGATCACTTACACGCCCAACGTCGGCGGCGGCGGAAGTCCCAACTATGAGGAGCACTTCCTGTATGACCTCGAAGAGCCGATCTACAATGCCCAGGGCCACTTCATCGGCTACAACCTGACGACCTGGAAAGGGATCATCAGTGTTTGCCTTGAGGCCAAAGTCACCGTTTCGCTCCAGGATTGGATGGGCCCCAGCGCGGATTCTAACCTGATGCTAACCCTCGTGGAACCGGCCGAAAACGGCAAGCTCGGCTTTGTCCAGGAGGTCCCTCTTGTTAACGGCGAGTCCACCATCCTGATCCCGAACGGCAACATGCCGCTCAGGGTGAAGTATGGTCACTGGCTCAGCCAGGTCCGCACTCCGGTGGTGCAGTCGAGCGGTTTGCGCTACGAATTTGACCTGCTGAATGGCGACTGTGATGGCGATAACGAGGTGACGGTCTTCGACTACATCGAGCTTTCGAACGCCTTCATGACGGTACCGGGCAACGTCGGCTGGAACCCGGACGCGGACCTCGATGGGGATGGGGAAGTGACGATCTTCGACTACATCATCTTGAGCGGGAATTTCGATCTTTCGGGAGATGAGTAGTCGGACGATGCGCTAGAAGCTCGGAGACCTCCGAACTTCTAGCGGCGGCTCCGCTAGAGCGGCCTAAACCGGGCCGTGAAGTGCCGGAGGATCGGCGCTTGGTAGGTGAATTCGAGTCCCCGGGCCGAGTTGCGCTCGGCGAACGTTTCGGCAAAGACCTCGGCGACGTAGTTGACGTGGGCCTGGGTATAGACCCGGCGCGGGAGAGCCAGCCGCACCAACTCTCGATCAGAGGGCACCTCGGCCCCATCGACATGGCGACCAAACATGACACTGCCAATCTCAACCGCGCGGATTCCTCCGCGCAGGTAGAGCTCGCAAACAAGCACCTGGGCCGGGAAATGGGTCGGCGCAAGGTGGGGGTAGAACCGTTTTGCGTCCACATAAATCGCATGGCCGCCGGGGGGCTGGACGGTGTGGATCCCGATCGCGTTCAGCTTTTCGGCCAGGTAGCGGGTCGTGGCGGCTCGGTATTCCAGATAATGCTCGTCTAGGACCTCGTGCAGCCCGACGGCAAGAGCCTCGAGGTCGCGGCCGGCCAAGCCTCCATAGGTCGGAAAGCCCTCGGTGAGGATCAAGATGTTGCGGCATTGTTCGGCCAGAGCGTCGTCGTTGAGCGCCAAAAAGCCCCCGATGTTGCCGAATCCGTCCTTCTTCAGGCTCATGGTGGCCCCATCGGCATGACGAAACATCTCTTGGGCGATGGCCTTGGGCGTCCAGTCGCGATATTCCGGCTCGCGCTGCTTGATAAACCAGGCGTTTTCGGCAAAGCGGCAGGCGTCGATGATGAACGGCACCCCGAACTCGCGGTAGATCGCACTGATTTCCCGAATGTTGGCCATCGAGACGGGTTGCCCGCCGCCCGTATTGTTGGTGATGGTCACCATTCCGAAGGGAATCTCACGTCCGCCCGCACGGCACTTCTCCAAGAAGGCGCGGAGCTTAGTGGGGTCGAGGTTTCCCTTGAACGGGTGGAGGCTATCGGGGTCTCGGCCTTCGTCGATCACGAGGTCGACTGCTTCGGCGCCGGTGAATTCGACGTTGGCGCGAGTGGTGTCAAAGTGGTTGTTGTTAGGGATCGCCTTTCCCGGGCCGGCGAGGACGGTGCACAGGATCTTTTCGCTGGCTCGGCCCTGGTGGGTGGGGATCACATGGCGAAATCCGAAGATCTCTTGGACGACGGCCTCGAACTTGCGGAACGAGCGGCTCCCCGCGTAGCTTTCGTCGCCGATCATGATGGCCGCCCATTGCGCGGCCGACATCGCGCTGGTCCCGCTATCGGTGAGGAGGTCGATGATCACGCCTTCGGCGTCGATGAGGAAGGGGTTCCAGCTTGCCTCTTCGAGCCACTGGCGACGCTGCTCAAGGGTCGAAAATTGAATCGGCTCGACCGCACGGATGCGGAATGGCTCGATGATCTCGCGCATGGTGCGCAGTCTACACGGGCTATCTGCAAGAAGTCGGGATCCGGCCTCCAGTTCGACATCTCGGTCCTGGGAAGCGGGAGCCTCACCGACTGTCGAGCGCGACGACCCTGGGCGTTTGGGGATCTTTTCGAGGGGTCAAGATGGTGATTGGCATTCCGGCGCGAACCTCGTCGTGGCCCACGGCGGTGGCGTCCGGACGCCTCACCCGAATCTGACTCTGGCGGATATTCAACCGGTCCCACTCTGGCTTGAGCGCGACCTGAGGGGTTTTTCCGGCAACCAGCGTCGCAAGTCTGATCACGCGGAGGTCGCGGGATTCGGGATCATAGGAGGTCACGATTCCGTCGGTCCTGTTTTCGGTCGCGGCGGGCTGCAAGAATGGGGCTGGGTCGGGATACCGAGGATGCTTCAACCGCCGAGCGGCTTTTAGCGAAGCGTAGGCATTGACGACCACGCGGCGGGGTTCGTACCAAAGTTCAAAGTGGATGTGAGGTCCGGTTCCTTCGGCATTGCCGCTGTCGCCGATCCATCCGATCAGCTGGCCAGCGACGACCCGGGAGCCATTGACGATCCCCGGAGCAAAGGCGTAAGTGTCGCCCCCGCGGCCGTCATCCGAGCCTGGGGTGTCGTTGTTCATGTGGTAGTACTGCGCCGTCCAGCCGCTCCGGTTTTTCAGGGTGATCGTATGGCCCGCATTCCCTCGGTCGCGACCGAGCGAGATGACGCCGTCAAAGCAGGCGACCGCGGTGGCCATCTTGGGTCCCATCAGGTCCTGGCCGATGTGTTTTCGGGTACCCCCTCCGCGGGGCGCCATCCACCAATCTTGAAACTTGACCCGAGAGTCGGTGGTCGGGAAAACCATCGGCACGACGACCTTGACGTCCACTGCCTGACGCCAGATGTAGTTCAGTTCGCCCGCGAGCTTGGGAAAGTTCTTGAGGTCCTCATACCCTTCCTCGTCCCACGTCGGGAAGAAGGCCCACCGGATCGGATAGACGTCGCGGTCGTTGATCTTTGTCGCGGTGACTTGGACCTCAATTTCTTGGTCAAACGCAAGGTCGAGGACGCGCAGAGGGAGGTCGGTCCCGATCTGCTTCGCATTGGGAGGAACGCTTAGCCGCACCGGCAGTGGGCGGGGGATGAACTGCTCCCGGCCGTCCGGATGGCGGACCAGGCTCACCATCATCGTCACTTGGTCTTCGTAGGGGTCCGACTGATCGACGTAGCCTCGGAGATTGAGACTTCCCCGTGCCGGTCGGGGCAAGTCCCTAAACGGATCCTCGGCCAAGAGTGAGTTGTCGAGTTCAAGGTTCGGGCTTCGGTGGAGTATCGCGGTTTCGGGTGGAGTTGGTTCGACGGTCAGAAGGGTCGTTGACTTGATCGGGGAAGAGGTGAGATCCCACCGCTCGACCCGGTTGCCCCGGATCCCAACGAGCTTGGTACCGCTCAACCATGAGAGGTTAGCGGGCAGATTCGATGGTAGCTTGAGGGTGCTCGGCTGGCCGGGATCGACCACCCATCCCGAACCGCTTCCACTGACCAAGATTCGGCGGGAGTCGGGCGACCACCGGAGTTCGCCCTTGACCTCTTTGAGGACATTTTTCAGCGACGAAGACCCCAACGTTCCCACGATCAGGTTGGCAAATCCGGGCTTGCCCAAGACCGGCTTGAGAAATGCAAACCGTCGCCCGTTCGGAGCCCAAGCGACCCGCGTGGCGGCATGTCCCTCCAGGATCGTACGGGTCTTTCCCCCGTCGAGGCTGTAGATCTCGATCTTTCCCCCGGTAGCGCTGGGGTCAAAGGAAATGAGTCTGTTTCCATCGCTGCTCCAGTCGAAGGCCTGGCTTGATCCGAGAAAGACCGGTGGCTCGGCGGGAATTCCAGCATTCCACGTGTGCAATCCGCGGGAGGTTCTAAAGGCGAGACGGGACCCGGTGGGCGCCCACCTCCATTCCAACACCAATTTTGCAACTAGAACTGGCTTCGCCTCGGGAACGAAGAACACCGACCAGAGATCCTGACCACGGAGAAATCCTGCCCGGCTCCCATTGGAATCGAGGGCCAAGGCCTTGGTCTCGCCCACATCGAGGACGAGCTTGGGTTTGCCAGCCGCATCCAGCAGGGAGAGTTTCCCGGCATGTTCAAGACAGTAGGGCGCTCGCAAAGGGCCGGTCGGATCCGCGTGGATCACCAGCAAATTGCTGAGGGCCAAGAGGGCAATGCTCATCCGGGGTGAGTATGACGATTGGCCATGGCGCAAGGCAAGTGAACGGCGGAAGGAGGTTTCCCGTATTTTCGCGGGCATCTCCCGACCGGTCGAACCCCGTAAACTGGATGGGAAGAGGTTATCAAATATGGAGAGATCAATCGTGTGGCGTAGTTTGCAGATCGTGGGACTGCTCGCTACCATAGGGTTCACCCACGTCGATGCCCAGGTCGGCGTCACTCAGCGAGTCCCCAAAACGGTCGCGCTTTCGGCTCCGTTCCCGGCATCTCAGGTCGTCAACATGGACTTCAGTGGCGATGGCCGATACATGGTCATCGAGACAATCGCGCCCCTTTTGGCGTCCGACACCAACGGCGTGGCCGACGTCTATCGGGTTGACCGGCAAACGAGTGAGGTGATCCTTGTTTCGATCGCTCGCGACGGCACCCCAACCGGGCAGGGAAGCGAGCCTGCGATCAGCTTTGATGGACGCTATGTCGTCTTCAACACTTCCAGCACCTTGATGGTCCAGACCCCGAACAACTTTACGGGCTTGGTCATCCGAGATCTGCAGGCGGGAGTGACCACCCCGGTCTCCCTTTCGTCCACTAACACGGCCAGTAACGGAACGGCTGCGCGGGCTCGTGTGACTCCCGACGGTCGTTTTGTCGTCTTCAGCAGTAATGCTTCTAACCTGATCGCTGGGGACACCAACGGAGTCGAGGACATCTTTGTCCGAGACCGAACCAACAACACCACCGTCCGCGCCAGCCAATCGGACGCCGGAGTCGCCGGGAACCAAGCGAGTGCTCGGCCCTTCATCAGCGACGATGGCCGATTCGTGGCGTTCGAATCCTCGGCCACCAATCTGGTCGCCGACGACACCAACAACCAGGTGGATGTCTTCCGAAAGGATCTGAGCAATGGAGCCATCGTTCGGGCAAGTGTCAACGCGACCGGTGGACAACTTCCGGTTGCGAGCGGATGTCGAGGCATGTCGGCCAATGGCGTGTCGATCCTCTTCCGAGCCGCATCCATCCAGGTCGTGAACGGGGCTCCGACCTCGGCCCAGGCCTACCTGAGAAACCTGAACAACTCGACCACGACTCTTGTCTCGTTGCTCGACAACACGTTGTTCCCGACTTCGAGCAACTCGGTTTCGGACGACCTCCGACTCAGCCCGAACGGGCGATGGCTCGCCTTTGTGACGACCAGCGACGGATATGCCGCGGCGGATACGAACGGGACCTCGGACATCATCCTCCGGGACCTGAACCTGGGCAAGAACTCCCGAGCGACCCTGCGGTACGACGGGACTCAGACGAGCGGTACCCACTCGTTTGCGGTTCCTTCGAATGATGGACGCTTTGTCGGATTCCTCTCCAACGATCAGTTGATCATTCCGGGCGACAGCCAAACGACTCGCGATGCCTTCATCCGCGACCTCACCGGCGCGACCAACCAGCTGGTTTCGTTCTTGCCGACGGGCAACGTGGTGGGCCAGACGATGGAAAACCCGCAGCTTAGCAATGACGGGCGATTCTTGGTCTTCAACTCGACCGCGGCCAACCTGGTGACGGGCGATGACAACCTTCTGGATGACATCTTTGTCTACGACCGAAGCACCGATGGAGTCCAACGAGTCTCGGTGGCTTCGAACGGGGACGACCTGAATGCCGCTTCGGCTAACCCTCGGATCAGCGCCGATGGCAACTGGATCGCCTTTGAAACGGCAGCCACCAACATCGAGCCAGTGGGATCCACCACGACTCGCTTGCTCCTGAGGAATCGGGTGACCAATCAGACGATCCTCGTCTCTCGCCGGACCAATGGCCAGCCTGGAACGGGATCGAACGCCCAGCTGAGCGCGGATGGCCGCTATGTCGTCTTCGAATCGACCGAGCGACTGACCGCGGATGACACCAACAACAGCGCCGATATCTTCCGGTTTGATCGACAGACGAACCAGATGCTCTTGATCTCGATCACCTCGAGCGGGATCCAAACCAACGGTGCCAACCGAAACGCCTCGATCAGCGCGGATGGAACCCGCGTCGCTTGGGAAAGCGATGCGACTAACGTCGTGCCGTTCGACTTCAACGCGCTAGCCGACATCTTTGTGCGGGACATTCCTGCGCAAACGACCCAAGCCGTCAGCGTGGACATCGGAGGAATTCTCCGCGGAGGAACGTTGCCGCGCATCAGTGGAGACGGTGGCCATGTCGCTTTCGAGAGCCCGGTTCAGTTGATCGCCAATTCGCCGATCTCTCCGATCAAGACATACGTCCGACGTCTTTCCGACGGTCGGATCACGCTCGTCGGGACCACCGCGAGCAACGGCTTCTTGAACTCGGAAGTCAAGCTGATGGGCATCAGTACGGACGGTCAGTTCGTCTGCTTCCAAGCCAGCAACAACCAACTTCCTGGTTTCAATAGCCGGGTTCAAACCTACATCCAAAACACGACGACCAAGGAGTTCTTCCACTGTTCGCGCCGTGGAGCGACGAGCTCGGACGTGGCGGTGACGATCTCTGCGATGAGCGGGGACGGAGCCTTTACCGCGTTCCGAAGCAACTCCAGGGTCCTTGTGGATGAGCTGGTGAACTTCAACGTTCTCTTCCTCCACCAAGCCCGAGAGTCGAGCCTGACCACGTTCAACGGAACTTTGGTCCTGCAAGACTACGTTGGTCCTCGCCCGACGCCTTCGATCACGTTGACGTTCGAGCCGGTGGGTGGCGGAACGTCGGTGCAGATTCCGGTGACTCTGAACCCGAACGGCACTTTTGCCGCGACGGTCACGGTTCAAGGGAACTACAACGTCTTCGCCCAAGGCGGAACGTTCTTGCGGCGCAATATCGGCACCTTCAACTTCTCTGGCGGCGTGATCAACGCGGCCTCCAGAACGTTGTTGAACGGCGACTGCGACGGGGATAACTCGATCACGATCTTCGACTACATCCTGATCAGCGACGCGTTCGACTCGGCCCCCGGCGGCCTGAGCTGGAATCCGCTCGCCGACCTGGATGGCGACGAGCAGGTGACGATCTTCGACTACACGATCCTGAGCAACAACTTCGGCGTGGACGGCGACTAAGCCGCCCGCTCCGAGCCTGGATCAACCTCCGGCGGTGGGTGCAAATGCACCCACCGCCGGATGCTTTTGGGTGGGCCAGGCGAGAGTGCGGGGCTGGCTTCTTCGGGTATCCCAGGGAAAAGAGTGTGGGCCTTCGATGGTGAAGGCCCGATAACGATCATGGTGGATCTTAAAACGTTTGACGTCTCGCTGGAACGGGGATTTTTGCCCGATACCGACCCCCTTCGACGCCTTCCGAGCGCTTTTGACGCCTGGGAAGAGGTCGCCCTCAATCTTCCCAAACTCCTGATGGGGAACGACCTGCGAGGAATCGTGCAGCGCCTCCCCGAGTTTCCCGTCGAAAAGATCGCGGACGAGCGCGAGCTTCGTCGGGCGATGGTTTGCCTCAGCTACATCGGTCACGCCTACGTCTGGACCGGCGATGCGGCTCAGACCTTGCCCTCGGTGCTCGCCCACCCGTGGGTCGCGGTGGCCGGACGGATGGGGCGTCCGCCGATCCTCAGCTATCAGAGCTACGCACTGGACAATTGGTACCGGTTCGACCCGGCTGGCCCGATCGAATGCGGCAACATCGGGCTGATCCAGAACTTTTGGGGCGGGGCCGATGAGGAGTGGTTCATCCTGATCCACGTCGATATCGAGTTCAAGGCGGCGCGGGCCGTGACCGCCATTCCGGGGGCCATCTCCGCCGCCAGCGCGGGGGATGTTGCGGGGTTGACGGTTGCACTCACCCAGATCGCCGAGAGCGTGGACCAGATGCAGGCGACGATGGAGCGGATGCCCGAATGGTGCGATCCCTATATCTATTTCCACCGAGTGCGGCCCTATATCCACGGGTGGAAGAACAACCCCGCGACCCCAAATGGCGTGGTATATGAAGGCGAATTTGGCGGGCAGCCGCAGATCCTTCGCGGCGAAACTGGCGCCCAAAGCTCGATCGTGCCCTGTCTGGATGGACTGCTTGGGGTCGGGCACGAGAACGACCCGCTCAAGGAGTATCTGATGGAGATGCGGACCTATAAGCCGCCGCAGCACCGGGCCTATCTGGAGTGGATCGAAGCCAATTCGGGGGTCCGAAAGTTCGTGACTTCGCGCGGCGACGAAGGGCTGACGGCGGTCTATAACCGGTGCCTAGAGGGGGTCGAGAAGTTCCGCTCGCTCCACCTGGAGTATGCGGCCAAGTACATCTTTAGCCAGATCCAGAAGGATGAAAAGAACCCCAGCCAAGTCGGCACCGGCGGCACCCCGTTCATGGTCTATCTGAAGAAGCACCGCGACGAAACCGGCGCTCACGTCGTGGGGTCTTAGTTGGCGGGGCTTGGTTGAGTTTAGGTTGAGGTTTGTTGGAATTTTTCGCGCCAATCGCGCGGAGGGTAGCGGCCCCTTGCCCTCGGTTGGAAGAAAATCACAGCTGATAAACACCCTCCGGTGACCCTAGAGGCGCCTCTGCGTCGGCAAAGCTGATTCGACTTCCGCTTCAGAAGACCGTCGCGATAAATCCGCTGATAATCTCACCGGACGTGGGGCAATAGTAAAGAATTGCTGTACACTAAGGGTGGAGTTTGATTCGTTGTCAAGGTGCAAAATGAAGGACGTTTGGACGGATTCGGGTAGGCAGACTTCAGTTTTTGTTCGACTTGGCCTTGCGATGTATTGCCTAGGTACGGGGTCTCCGGTTTGCACTTCTCCAGGGCCAACGATACCTGCGTCTGTTGCAATGCCAGGATACGGGCCTTCCGGTAGGTCTGACAATCCATCGATTAGTGCGGACGGCAGATTCGTTGCATTCGAGTCTGCTGCTAGTGATATCGTATTTGGTGATAGTAATGGCTTGTCGGATATCTTCGTTTGGGATCAGATGACTGGTATTACTACCAGAGTGAGCCTTAGTTCAGACGGTGTTCAGGGTAATAGGGACTCGAAGAACGCATCAATCTCGGATCAGGGCCGCTACGTCGCATTCGTTTCCGCGGCCAGCAACCTGGTTTCGGGAGACTCCAACGGACTGGGTGACATCTTTGTACGGGACCGTATTCTACAGTCAACAATTCGAGTCAGTGTAAGTTCACACGGATTTGAGGGAAACGGTAGTTCGACCTACCCGTCGATATCGGCGAACGGACGCAGAGTCGCATTTAGTTCTACGGCGAGCAACTTGGTCTTCGGAGATGCAAATGGTGCGAGTGACATTTTTGTCCATGATTTGTCTGATGGGACAACCCGTCGCGTCACGGTTAGTTCGGCTGGCATTGAAGCTAATGGCTCGTCTGCCAATCCATCAATTTCGGATGATGGTAGGTATGTAGCCTTTGAATCAACGGCCAATAACTTGGTTTCTTCGGATACAAACGCAAGATCAGACATTTTTGTGGCCGAAATTGAAACCGGCGCTATCAGGCGAGCGAATGTCGGGCCAAATGGAGTGCAGGCTAATCATTTATCCCAGTATCCTTCGGTTTCCTACGACGGGCGGTACGTTGCATTTTGGTCTATGGCTAGTAATCTAGTCTCCGGAGACTCAAGCTTTACTAATGACGTATTCGTGCGTGACCTCAGCAACCTGACTACCGTCCGAGTGCCGGTTGGCGATCAGCTTCTTCAGGGGAGGACAAGTATTGGACCTTCTCTTTCAGACGACGGTCGAACTGTAGTATTTAGCGCTTCTTCCTCTTCCCTGGTCAGCGGTGACACAAATATGAGGGAAGACATATTCTTGACTGATCTCGAAAGTGGCCAAGTTACTCGGCTAAGTGTCGATTCAGCCGCAAATCAAGCCAGCGGCACTTCACTTAGCCCCTCCATTTCAGGATCCGGGCGGAAAGTTGCATACTCCTCGTCTGCAAGCAATCTAGTTCCCGGAGACTTCAATTCTCATGTCGACGTCTTTTTGCGGGACCTGACGAGCAGCGAAACGGTAAGGGTTAATCGAGAGGCTTTTAACATTCCAGCAAATTCGGAATCTCGTTCCGCTTCAGTTTCAGAAGATGGACGCTACGTTGCATTCTCCTCCCAGGCGAACAATCTTGTTCAGGGAGATACTAACAACACATCGGACGTTTTTGTTCGAGACTTTCACACGGGTACCACTATCCGAGCCAGCGTTTCGTCCTTTGGCGGGCAAGCAAATGGGTTTTATCCTTCAATCTCTGCCAGCGGGCGCTACGTCTCCTTTATGTCTACTAGTAATAATCTAGTCGAAGGCGATCCTGTGAATTTGGGGAACATATTTGTTCGCGACCTTGCCAATGGCACCACGACTCTTGTTAGCATCAATTCCCAAAGTGAGAGAGGTAATGGTCAGTCGTATAGGTCATCTATCTCGTCTGACGGAAGGTATGTTGTATTTGAGTCAGACTCCAACAATCTGGTCGAAAATGACGAAAATGATCGAACAGATATTTTTCTCCGAGACCTAGTTGAGCAAACCACAGTGATGATCAGTGTAGATTCTCAGAACGTCCAGTCCAACGGAGATTCATTTGACCCACGAATTGCAGCCAACGGCCGCTTCGTTGCTTTCCGATCTTCCGGGAGTAATCTCGTTGACCTCGACACGAACGGTTTCAGTGACATTTTTCTTCGGGATATCGATCTCGGCCTAACTACGAGAATTAGTATTAGTTCGTCCGGTGGTGAGGCAGACAACTTTTCTGACAATCCTTCCATTTCAGCCGATGGAAGATATGTGTCGTTTGATTCAGTGGCCACTAATCTTGTCGAAGGAGATGGTAACGGATATCGAGATGTTTTCGTGTATGACCGGTTTGCGAGTCGCGTCCAGGTAGCAAGCGTAAGTTCAAATGGTCTCCAGGGGGATGGAGATTCCCTCAATCCGTCAATTTCAGGTGATGGAAAGCGGGTAGCATTTACGTCCTTGGCTAGAAATATTGTTCTTGGAGATATCAATAATTTCAGCGATGTTTTTGTTCGAGATGTAGTAGAGGAGATCACTACTTTGGCCAGTATAGGCTATGGGGGCCTACAGGGCAACAAAGGTTCTGGGCTTCCGGGATACACCCAGGATGGGCGATCAATATCGGGGAATGGTCGTTTTGTCGCGTTTGAGTCAGAAGCTACAAATCTGGTCGGAGGAGATCTGAATGGGAAAACGGATGTTTTCCGTCATGAGCTCCACCCTGCGCCTGCCTTACTGATTGCAAGACTGCTGTTTTTGGATCGAGACAGAGGTACACCAGAAATAGCCAGCTACATACTTCGGACCCCGACAGGCACGGTGATCAGTTCGGGGAGCATTGGAGTGGCTCTGGATGGCAGAATTAAGGTTCCAAAACCCGGGCTTGGGGATTTCGAATTGCTAGTGAAGGCTCAAGGATTCTTGCAGGAGAAGACCGCTTTCACCCAAGTTAGTGGCACCGTGGACCTTGGAACAATTGCCCTTCTGAATGGCGATGTCGATGGCGACAACTCGGTAACCATTTTCGATTACATTGAGCTGTCGCTGGCTTTCGAAGCCTCTTCAGGTGATCCAAATTGGGACCCGAATGCAGACCTTGATGGAGACGGGACGGTTACAATCTTCGACTACATCATCCTTAGCCAAAACTTCGACCGAACCGGCGACGAGTGATGCAATACGCATTTGTCGGATCGAAATCGGTTAGTTCTTCAGCGGCTTTCCGCTCTCCAGCATGTGCTTGATCCGGGCGATTGTGAGTTGGTTTTGGAGGAGGTCGATGAAGAGGTCGCGTTCGCGCTCGAGGGCTTCGGTCCAGGTCTGAGATTTGCAGAAGATCTGCTTGATCTTGTCCGCGATCAGCTCGTCGTGGCGGGTGAAGTCGAGGGACTTCTGGGCCTCGTCGATCATGCCCTGCAGCGGACCGACCGGCAGCTTCCACTCCGGCTGGAATTCGGCGACGACCGAGCCCAGCAGCCCGGCCGCACTGCTGATCAGGGCATCCGGGTGGAGCAGGATCCGGTCCCAGGCGCGGAGATAGCCGAGGGCCTGAGCTTCGGCCGCGCTGGTGGCGACCACGCCTTGGCTCACGCGCAGGCAGGTCTCGATGTATCCTCGGGCGGAGTTCTGAGCGCCGAGGGCCATGCGGGCCGTCCCGCTTCCGCCAGGGAGAAGGCCGACCTTGACCTCGGGCAAACCGATCTGGGTCTCGGGGTGGGCCACGATCTGCGAACACGCGATCGCGAGCTCGAATCCGGCCCCAAGGCAGTGCCCGTGGATGGCGGCGATGCACCGCTTGGTGCGCAGAAGGTCGGCGAGGTCCTGGAGCTCGCGCAGGCCGGTGCGGATGGTGTCCCAATCTTCTTCTGCGGAGCGCTCCAAGAAGAAGTTCAGATCGTATCCAACCGAGAACGATCGGGCCGCACTGCAGAAGATGAACGGCTCGGTTTGGGCTGCGACCCAAGGGGTCAGGGCGCGAACGAGGGCGGGGGTGATGACGCCCATCTTGGTGGTCAGCGCGACGGCGAGGTGCCCGCTGGTCAGCTCGTGGACCTGGAACCCTTCGCCCTTTTCGATCACCGGGTAGCGGTCGATCGAGCGGTAGGGAATCTCGTCAAGAGTCGGGATCCACTCGCCGCTGAAGGTTCGGACTTGGCCTTGGTTGTAGAACTTCTCGGCCGGAAGGCCAAGGTTTTCGGCGCCGACCTCGTCGATCATGGCGAAGGGCCCCTTCTGCCAGCCGAATCCCCACATCATCACCCGGTCGAAGTCCTCGACCGAAAAGCTGATCTCTTCCCGAATCTGGTGAGCGTATTGCAGGGTCGGGACCAGATAGCGGCGCATGAATTCGCCGAGGTCGTCGCCGAGTTGGAGAGCTTGGCGGATCCGCTCGCCCATGGGCAACTTCTCGATCGCCCTCAGATTGGGCTGATCGGTCTCGACCATGTCTCGGTAGAGAAGGGTCTCAAGGTCGAGGACGGAGAACGATTTGCCTTCGCGCAGGTAATAGCCCTTGCCCGCCTTCTGTCCGATGGCGCCATTGGCGATGAGATGTTCGACCGATCGCGGGGTTTGGAGGGTCCCAACGGCCGGATCGTGGCCGCATCGCGCGGTGAGGTTCGCCGCGATATCCACCATGATGTCGAGGCCGACAAGGTCATTGAGCCGGAAGCTTGCCGAGCGTGGTCGGCCGAGAAAAGGTCCGGTCATGGCGTCCACGTCTTCGATTCGAAGCCGGAGTTTCTCCGCGACGTGGGTGGCCTGGAACATCGCCCACATCCCGAATCGGTTTGCGATGAATCCGGGGGTGTCCTTGGCGATGACCACTCGGCGCCCGACCCGCTCCTCCAGGAATTCGGTGACCCTCCCGATCTCGGCGGGGTTGGTTTCGGGGGTGGGGATCAATTCGAGTAGTTTGAGGTAGCGGGGAGGATTGAAAAAGTGCGTCCCAAGGAATCGCTCCCGGAATCGCGGTGAGCGGCCCTCGGCGAGGAGACCAATCTCGAGTCCGCTGGTGTTGGTGCTGATGATGGCGTGATCGGGCAGGAGGGGCTCGAGAAGGGAATAGAGGCCCCGCTTGGCCTCGGGTTTTTCGATGATCGCTTCGCAGACCCAGTCGGCATCGCGGACCCAGTCGAGGTCGGTGTCGATCCCGCTGAGTCGGACTCGTTCGAGGCTTTGTGGGCCGTAGAAGTGGGGCGGTTTGACGGCCTTTGCCTTCTCAAAAGCGGCTTGGCAGGATTCTCGTGTGAGATCAAGAAGGGCGACATGAAACCCAGAATTGGCGAGATGGGCGGCGATGCCGGACCCCATCGTTCCGGCCCCAATGACGACGACTTTGAGTCCCTCGTTGCTCAGCATGATCCTGCAAGTTCTAGGGGCGTTGGTGCCCTCAAGTTGGCGAGGATACCAGCGGGAGCAAAATCGTGAAGTGTCTTGGCAGATTTACCGATATAATAGGCGTGATGGAACAAATTCAGCTGATCCGAGGTGATCAACGATAAGAAGGTTTAAGCCGCGTCCCCAGAGAAATCCGGGTCCCGACATCAACGGGCGCCTTTTGCGCTTCCGCGATCTCCGGATAATTGGCTCGGATGGGTCGCAATTGGGCATTTTCCAAGCGCGTCAGGCGCTGAACATGGCCCAAGATGAGGGGTTGGACCTCGTCCTGGTGGCGGAACAAGCGGATCCTCCGGTTGCCCGCATCACCGACTACGGCAAGTACAAATACGAAACCCAGAAGCGCGAAAAGGAGAACAAGCGCAAACAGCAGGACGTTAAGGGTATAAAGATGAGTCCGCGAATTGCCGAGCACGACATGCAAACGCAGTTGAACAATGCTCGGCGGTTTTTGGGAGAAGGCGACAAACTGAAGGTCGTGTGCCAGTTCAAACAACGTGAACTTGCCCACAGCCGGATCGGTCTGGAGAAGATGACTCGCTTTGCCGAGGCGCTGAGTGACATCGGCATCTTGGAACGAGCCCCGACTCTGGAAGGTCGCCAGATGATCATGACGATCAACCCGAAGCCACAAAAACCTGCGGGGAAAAAAGATGCCAAAGATTCGAACCAACAAAACGGCAGCGAAGAGGTTCAAGATCACGGGGACGGGCAAGATCACCCGACGGAAGTCGGGGAACAGCCACATGTTCCTCCACAAGAGCCACAGTAGACGCCGCAGGCTGGAAGGTGAGCCCGTGCTGTTCAAGGGCGAGCGCACCCGAGTCCGCCGAATGCTCGTGATGTAGCCTCAGGGCTCCGTCACGAGTATCTTTTTTGAAGACTTGGCCGAGATACAAGTACCGCTACCGGTCTGAAATAGACTTGGGAACCGGTCTCGGCCCCGAACGAATCCCCACAGGGGATCGCCAAGGAGAAAACATATGGCCCGCGTAAAACGTGGATTGATGCGCCACAAGCGCCACAAGAAAATTATCAAGAAGGCTTCTGGCTATTTCGGCCGGAAGAAGAACGTCTTCAGCCGTGCCCACGAGCAGGTGATGAAATCGGGGCAGTACGCCTTCCGAGACCGCCGCGCCAAGAAGCGAGAATTCCGCCAGCTCTGGATCGTCCGACTTTCGGCCGCTTGCAAAGAGGCCGGCGTGAAGTACAGCCAATTCATCCACAACCTGAACGAAAAGGGCATCGACGTCAACCGAAAGATGCTGAGCGAGCTTGCGATTAACGATCCGGCTGCCTTCAAGGCGCTGGTTCAGCAAGTGATGGCGTAGTGGGGGAGAGTAGGGATTAGGGATTAGGGACTAGGATTTTTAAGTTCTACTCTCTACTTCCTAACCCCTAACCCCTAACCCCTAATTCTCCGACATGCCATGGTCGGCGGCAGATTGGCCGTGGCCATTTTTGCCGTTACCATTCCCGTTGCCGTTGGAGATCGTGGGTCGTGCTTCGGAAAGGATGGTGGGGAGGGTGACTTCGGAGAAGTGCTGGAGATCGCTCGCCGTGAAGTGGGCACCGGCCTCCATAAAGAGTTCTGGATTCTCGTTGACGTAGCGGCCGCCGACTCCGATCATGAAGCCCTTTGTCACCCCGATCAATTTGAGTTCTCGCAAGAGCTCAAGAGCGTCCGCTTTTCCTTCTTCGCGGGCGCAACTCACCAACACGAGGTTAGGCTCGTGTTCTTTCACCGAACTCAGTAGGGCCAGAGTCGGAACGTTCGCGCCCAGATAAACGACCTTCCAGCCCTTGAGACGCAAGAAGTCGCTGATCATCCGCAGTCCGATGCTGTGATAGTTGCCGGGAACACACCCCAGCACCGCCACCTTGGCCTTGGCCGGAAGCGGGGGAGCAAACTGCATGACGCGGGCCATCATCCGCTCGGTGATCGCGCTGGCGAGATGCTCTTGGCCTTCATCCACTGCCTCGACCTGGTACCAGGCCCCGATCATTTCCATCGAACCGGCCAGGACGTTTTGATAGAGCTGAACCATGTCGAAGCCTTGGCGGATCATCTGGTCGACGATCTCGGCGCAACCGGCCTCGTCGCCTTGGATCGCGAGCTTCGAATAGGTCTTGACCGCATCGGTGAGTGAGATTTCTTCCGGTTCCGGGCGGGCGGCCTGGGTCAGCAGAGCCTGAAGGTTCCGGGCAATCTCCGGAGTGGCGAGCGCGTAATAGACCTGGCGTCCGATCTTGGTCGGCTTGACGATGTTCTTGAGGCGGAGCTTGCTCAGGTGGTTGCTGAGATTGGGTTGCTTCATTCCCGTCGCCTCCACGAGTTCGGAGACGTTTTTGGGCCCATCTTGGAGCTGTTCCAGGATGGCTCTGCGTGAAGACTCGGCAAGCTCGCTTAGAAGTTCATTCATTCAAGATCCTGTAGAATCGGGCACTGATGGATGCCCAACATCAATCATTGTATAGTGTTCTGTGCAGCACGGACGTGCCGACACGTCAGGTTGTTCGGAGATGCAACTATTTATGGCAATTTTCGGTGGTCGATTGGCCGAAGATCAGGTTCGGTTCTCCGATAGAACAGGATGGTGCCGAGCTAGTGGATTTGAAGCAAGTACAATAGCAAACATTGGTGCCGCAACGAAGCGAGCAAGAACACTATGATCTTTGAACTTTGTCCAGAGGAAGCTACCTTTTTAAGTCGTGTCCGGCAGTTTGCCAACGAAGTCGTATTGCCACAGACTCGGGAATGGGAGAAGAACACCGCGTTCGCTCCTAGCATCTGGGGTCAGCTGGGCGAAATCGGACTGTTGAGCATGACGCTCCCGGTGGAGAAGGGCGGGATCGGCGTCTCCTGCTCGGCTTATGTGGAGGCTTGCCGAGAACTGGCCAAAGCAGATCCGGCCCTGAGCATGAATGTGGCCGCGATCAATGCTCTCTGCGTTGGCCACATCGACCACTTTGGGACTCCCGAACAGCAGGCCAAGTATCTGCCGGGGATCGTGAAGGGTGACATCAAGCTTGCTTGGGGCCTCACCGAACCGGATGCCGGTAGCGACGCTCGTCGCGTGCGCACAGCCGCAACTCCGATCGCCGACCAGCCGGGTTACTTCCACCTGAACGGCGAAAAGATGTTCATCACGAACGGTGGCAACGCAGACCTGATCATCATGGTTGCCCGCACGAGCGAGACCGAACTCAGCGCCTTCCTCCTCGAAACCAATCAGCCGGGATTCGAGATCGTCGAGCGCATCCACACCATTGGCGTTTCAGCCAGCAACACCGTCCGATTAAAACTCGACAACGCCGTCGCTTGGCACACTCCGTGCACCTTCGAGCAAGCGATTGGATTGCTCTACCGAGGACGCCTCGGGATCGCTGCCATGGCCGTCGGGATCGCCGAAAAGGCCCAAGAGTTGGCGCTGGAATACAGCAAGCAGCGTGAGCAGTTCAATCGACGGCTTTGTGACATGCAGTCGGTGCAGAACATGCTTGCCGACAACGAAACCGAAATCGAGGCCGCTCGTCTCCTCTTGCACAAGGGCGCGATGCTCTACGATCGCGGCGAGAACGTCGTCAAGATCAGTTCGCAGGCCAAGCTGTATGCCAGTGAAACGGCGAATCGGGCCACGAACCGTGCCATTCAGATCCACGGTGGACGGGGAATGACCTCAATGTATCTGGTAGAAAAGCTCTGGAGAGATGCCAAGCTGACCGAGATTGGAGAAGGTTGCAGCGAGATCCAGCGGATGGTGATCGCCAAGCAGGCTCTGCGCTAAACGCCGGGAAGAAGATAAGCCATGACCAATGTACTCTTGCTCGCTTCAATGATCGCCGGGGGACAATCCGCCCCCGTTGAACCGGTTCAGTTGGCCCGGGTCCTCAAGCCCGGGACAACCTACAAGTACCGGGTCGTTAACCAGCTGATTTCCGATGAGCGGAACTTGATGGTGGACACTTTTATCCCCAGCACCAGCGGGCTAGAGTACGACATCGAACTCACGATTGAGAAGGAATTGGTGGATGGCATCGTCGAGGCGCGGTATCAAAGGAAAAATTTCGTCGCGATCGAAGGAGAGACGACGGAGCGGGACGAAGTCCGAACTCCGATCAAGCCAGGCTGGGATCTGCGGATCCAACTTAGCCCGCTGAACAAGGTGCTCGACATCAAGGATCTGACCCCACCCCGCAAGCCCGCGCGGTGGACTGGCGAAGCGACCCCGGTGGCGATGAACGTCCGCCAAGACCCGATCGCCGGATTCATCTCTCAGATCTATCAGCTGGCCCAGATGATCGGACCTCTGGATGGAAGCATCGACTTCTCACCTCAGTTTCCTGTCCGGCCGGTCCGCCCTGGGGATACCTGGAAGGTCACGGCTGGATTCTCCCCGCAAGTGCTCAAGAGCGACAAGAACAAGCGGATCGCCGTCCAACGGGCGGATTACACCTACACCTATCGGGGGCTTTCGGAATTCAACGGGAAGCCGGCCCACAAGATCGAAAGTGAGCTGAAGATCGACACCGACTTGGTCGAATTCTTTGCCCAAGATGCGCCAGTCGTCCGTGAGATCTACACCAAGATCCCCATGAACCTGACGGCCAAGATCGTGTTCCACGTGGATACGGTCACCATGCACACTCTGGATGGCCAGATGACGGCGACCGGTGGCTACCAAATTTTCTCGACAGAGTTTCCCGACCGAGCCGTCCAAGAAGGGAAGCTCGACAGCCGGATCCGCCTCCAGTTGGTCAGCCGGAAGTAACTCGCGGCTTTGCGGGCTTCTGAGTCGTCTTGTCTCAGAAGCGCTATGAATCCGTTTGCCTCCCGGACGCTTGGTCTGAGTGCTCTTGTGGCCCTCTCGGCGTTCGTGGCGGTGCTTCAACCTCGACTTTGGCCTCTTGTCGTCCTAGGACTTGGGGCCGAAATCGGGGCCCTCTATTGGTCGGACCGGCGTTGGTCGATCTCCCTCGCACCGCTCGTTGTGGCGCTTGGTTATGCCCATGGCGGAATCGCGACGGCTCTCGTTCTAGAGGCCGGACTGTTGGCCTGGGGTCTCGCCGTCGCAGGGGCCAGCGGAATGGGCCGGGTGGGTCTGCCCGAGACCGTCCGCAGCCTGATCACGTCCACAGTGGCGTTCGCCGGGGGATTGGCCGTTGTTGCGGCTGTTTCGCCGACCAGCTTGGCCGGGACAGCGGTCAGCTGGGTGGTGGGGGCGGTTGCGGCCAGTTCGGCGTTGTGGTTTTGGTTCGGCGCACGGGTGCCGGGCGGCTCGTGGGGAAGCCTCTTGGCCGCCGGAGGTCTGATGACGATTTTCGCGTTCGGGCTCGGTACCGTGGCGCCGATCTGGTGTTTAGCACTCCTGGGGCCGATCGTGGCCGGAGCTTGGGCGGTCCGAGAATGGCGCAAGCAGAGAGAGGAAGACCAAGCGATTCTCCGAGGTCTCATCCTGCTCGTCCAGCAGGCTCACCCCTATACGGGCGCTCATCTGGAACGTGTCGCAGCCCTGGCCGAGAATACGGGGCGCAACCTCGGTTTGAATGCCAAGCGGGCTCAGCGACTCCGGGCAGCGGCGATCCTCCACGATTTGGGCAAGGTCGCGATCGATGAACAGATCTTGGAAAAGCCCAGCCGGCTCACCGATGACGAATTTGCCGAGATCAAGCGGCATAGTGAATTGGGAGCAAAGATCCTTGAGAAATCGGGACTGTATCCCGAGATCTCCCCGTGGATCTTGGCCCACCACGAACGCCCGGATGGCCGGGGCTACCCATTTGGACTCCATGGGGACGCAATTCCCTTGGAGAGCCGGATCATTGCCTGCGTCGATGCCTTCGACGCGATGGTGGGGGTTAGCAGTGTGGGAGGACGAAGGAGCTACCGAGAGCCGGTGGATCCCGAGGTGGCCATCCAAGAGGTTTTGCGGTGCGCCGGAACCCAATTTGATACCGAAGTGGTCGAGGCCTTCCGAAAGGCAGTGGGGCAGGAGGTCATGGCATGACCGAATTCCTCCTCGTGCTCGCTTGCGTCTTGATGACGGGCTATTTCCTTTGGGTCGCGGTCTCTGCCCGCAAGCGTCGACCGCTGATGTTGGGCCGCGCTGCTCGGGCGGTCGGGGTCGCGATGTCGCTAAGAGGCGGGCTGGTCGGCCCCAGCAACGACGAGTTTGGCCAGATCGCAGATCGGGTTGCGGCTCGGCTCGGTTGGAGCGAAGCCCAGCGGGTTCGACTCGCCAACACCATTCAGGTTCGGCAGATCGGTTTTGCTGCGATCCCATACCAGCACCTGCGCCAGCCGCATCTCCATCGAGTCCGAGAACGGGCCCCTGAGCTCGGCGCAGACCTTCTTGAGCGTCTCCCGATCTGGTCTCAATTCTCGGATGAACTCAGGCCGACTCGTCGATCCGACGTCGGTCGGCTGATCGCCCTGCTCGAAGATTTCTTTCATCGAATGGAATCGGCACCGGCGATGGACGTCTTGCGCCAGATCCAGACACAATCCGACGACCGGTATGATCTCTCAATGCGGGAGGCTGCGGTCGGCGTTCTGCAAGAAAGCTATGGAAACAGAGTCGCTCGCTCCAAAGTCGCCCTGGTGGATTAGCCACGCGCGGTGGATTGGGCCGGCGATTTTTCTCGTCGCGTTTCTCTTCCGGTTGATCGGCATCGGCTGGGGTTTGCCGACTCCCGAGCGAGCCTTTAGCTACCACCCCGACGAGACGATCAATTGGATCTACAGCAACCAGATTGACCTCGCCAAAGGGGATCTTGATCCCAACTTTTACAACTATGGCACGCTCTATCTGACCCTGTTGAGTGTCTCAACAAAGGTTGTCGACGCGTATAGCCCGGCGGTGGAGAGCGAGAATCCGATGGCCGGGTTCCTGCGGATCGGGAGCTATCTCATGGCGGGAAGGTGGATTTCGGCCTCAGCGGGAGCCGTTCTGGTGGCGCTGGTCTGGGTCGCGGGGCGGCGGTTCCTGGGGGTTCCTGCCTGTGCGGCAGCGACGCTTGCGGTCTTTTTTGCCCCCGGGCTATTAATGCATTCCCGATTCGCGACGGTGGACGTTTTGGCCACCGCTCTGGTCTTTGGCGCGCTGACGTACCTGGTCTACGCTGCCACCGCCTCAGAGGAAGAGGAACCCCTGATCCTCCGGTGGTTGATCCTGGCCGCGGTCCTGATCGGACTCAGCGCAGGGACGAAGTACTCAGGGTTTCTGGCTTTGCCCTCACTCTTCTGGGTCGCCTGGCGGGCCTTACCGCAGCCAAAGCGGACCCAGGGATTGGCACTTTGCGGAGTGGTGCCGGTGGTGGCATTTCTTCTGAGTACGCCCGGCGTCTTGCTCAACTTTGAGGCGTTCAAACGAGACTTTAGCTATGAGCTGGCCCACACGGCTACCGGCCACGGTTTGGTCTTTAGTGGTACTCCGAGCGGATTTATCGTCCACTTCGGAAACCTGATCTCGGCCTACGGAGCGATCTTGACCCTCCTGACCCCACTCTGCCTGTATCTTCTCTGGCGGCGAGACCTCAAGGTCGGGATTCCCTTGATCGTCTACTTCGTTTTGATGTATGTGGCCATCGGTCGGGCCGAAGTCAAGTTCGTCCGCTACGTCTTCCCGCTGATTCCCGTTTTGGCCCTTGGATTGGGGGCCATGTACGAGGCCTTCATCAGCCAAAAACCGAGCCTCCGGAGCGTCGGTCATGTGCTGATTTTCCTGGGCATCGGGGGCTTCGGCGGAGGGGGAGCGGCGGATTCCGTGCATTGGACGCACATGATGACTCGTCCCGATCCCCGGGACCAGGTCGCTGAAATCCTCAAGGATGCGGAAAGCATCGGGGTCGTGAGCGATCCCTGGTTCTACACCCCGCCGTTCTATCCACAGGTCGGGGCGCCCCGTTCGGTTCCGGCGGAGCAGCGGAATCAATGGATGCAGGCCGAAACGCAGCCACGGGTCATCCGGGCCACGGATGCCGCTGGGACGCCGGTGGATTTTGGGACCGTTTTTGGCGCGGACCTACCCCAGTACATCGTGTATTCGAGCTTTGAAAGTGAGGACCGGGAGCGGATCCTCGAGGCCCCGCGTAGCCGGTTGACCGAGGGCGAAATTGCCCAGGGCGCGAATTACGCCTCGTTCAAGAAGTGGCTCCTCGAAGGGTATCAGTTGGACCAACTCACCGGGGCCACGGGTCCCGGTCCCCACGACCTCATGTACATACAGCCCCGGGTTTGGGTATGGAAGCGCAAGCCGATCTAAACTGGGTCGTCGAAGATTTTCTCGATTCGCTGCGCCACGAGCGGGGGGCCTCTCCGCTGACGATGGAGGCGTATCGACGAGATCTGACCGATCTGGCGCTGTGGCTCGACGGGCAGTCGGTGGAAACCTGGCAGGCGCTGACGGTGGCCCACTTGATCGAATACCAAGCAAGCTTTGCCGGAAAGTTTGCGCCGCGGAGTCAGCAACGCAAGCGCTCAAGCCTTTCAACCTTTTTGAAGTTTTTGCGCCGTCGGCTCGGCGTCACGCTCGAACTTCCTGATCTGGGCCCCATGAGGACCCCAAAGCGCCTGCCAAAAGCGCTCGACCTCAAAAGTTTGGAGGCCCTGCTGGAAGCTCCAAAGTTGGGAACCGCCGTAGGCCTGCGGGATCGGGCACTGATGGAGTTGCTCTATGGGGCAGGACTCCGGATCACGGAAGCGGTGACCCTTCCATCCCGAAATCTCGACCCGCGAGAACCCGCGATCCGAGTGGAAGGGAAGCGGGGAAAGGTCCGGTGGGTGCCGCTCCCCCGAGTCACTCACGCCTGGCTACTCAAGTACCAGGCGGAAGCCCGGCCTCTTCTCGTTCGCCAGCCGATCGAACCTTTGCTCGTCAGCGATCGCGGCCTAGCCATGCGGCGGACGACCGCGGCAACGAGGATTGAGCGCTATGCCACCGAGTGTGGACTCGATAAGGTGACCCCCCACCAATTGCGGCACAGCTACGCCGTCCATCTGGTCCAGGGTGGGGCCGACCTCAGAGCGGTCCAGGAGCTTTTGGGCCACGAGAGCATCGCCACGACGCAGATCTATACGGAGCTCGATTTGGCGGAAGTCAAGAAGCGATTTGATGCCGCTAGCCGCCGAGGTCGCTAGCGGATCTTCTGCTCTTCGAGAACAGGAAAGCTTGTCTCTCCGGTCCTCAGCATCTCTTCAATGTAGGGCTTGCACATGCCACATCCGGTGGTGCATCCATAGCGGTCGATGATCTCATCGATCGACTTTAGCCCCTCTCTCTGGATCTCCAAAAACGACCGGTCGTAGCAAAGGCATCGCTTGACGGGGCGCGGATCCATATAGCGCCTTACGAGACACAGCCCGAAAGATCGTCGGGTTGGGCCGGAGTTGTCCGAATTCAGGCAACAAGGCCGGGATGTCCCGGCAGGTCGGCATTGGGGAGGCAAGCAAGGGAGAAGTCGCTCTGTTGACCAGCGGCGAGCCGCCACGCCCCCGCCAGGGCGATCATGGCGGCATTATCGGTGCAGAATTCGAACTCTGGAACTAGGCAGCGGACTCCTCGTTTCCCGCATTCGAACTGAAGACGCTCGCGCAGAGCCACGTTGGCGGCGACGCCTCCGACGAGGGCAAAATCGCTCCACTCCTCCTGCTCCAGTTGGCCCACGACCTTTGAAGTCAGGGAATCGACGATGGCGGCTTGGAGACTCGCCGCGAGGCCGAGTCGGTCGAGTCCCGCCCCTTCGAGTTCAACGGTTCTCAGGACCGCCGTCTTGAGGCCGCTAAAGCTCAGCCGCTGCGGATCGTGGAGCATCGGGCGGGGAAGCGCATACCGACGAGGGTCTCCGGATCGGGCAAGCTCTTGGATCGCCTTTCCCCCGGGGGTACCGAGTCCCAAGAGCCGGGCCGACTTGTCGAAGGCCTCTCCGGCCGCGTCGTCGATCGTTTGGGCGAGGATCTCATAGTGTCCCAAAGTGCGGACAGCGACGAGTTCGGTGTGGCCGCCGCTGACGATGAGGGCCAAGAACTGCTCGGGGAGCGGCACCGCAGTCGCCCGAGAGAGAAAGGGCGAAACGAGGTGTCCCTCTAAGTGGTGGACGCCGATCAGGGGCTTGCTCAGGGCATAGGCAAGTCCCTTGGCATAGGTCACCCCAACGCTCAGAGCTCCGACCAGACCAGGGCGGTTGGTCACCGCGATTCCGGCCAGATCACGCAGCCCTAGTCCCGCCTCTTCCAGCGCCGAATCGACCACCGGAAGGATCGCCTCAATGTGTTGACGAGCGGCGGCCTCGGGCACCACCCCGCCCCACTTCTCGTGGAGATCCAGCTGGCTGCGGATCGGATTGCTAAGAACCCGCTGGCCCATCACTACGGCCGCGGAGGTCTCATCGCAGCTCGTCTCAATCCCCAAGATCGGTTGATCGCCAAAGGTCATGGGGCCGACCACCGGTCCATGTTGTGGAGCCACATCACCAAGGCGTCCTCTCGGTTGTCGGGGTAGTAGCCCTTGCGGACGGCGGCGGTTCGAAAACCGAGGGACTCATAAAGCCGAATCGCGGGCTCGTTCCCGGCTCGGACTTCCAGGGTGGCGCAGATCATGCCATCGTCCTTAGCCAGCTCCAAGATCTCGACCACTAACCGCCGGCCAAATCCATGGCGCTGATGGTCGGGATGGACGGCGACGGTGGTGATGTGGGCTTCGTCCACGATTTTCCACAGACCGGCATAGCCTACGATGGCATCCTGGAGGCGGGCCACGCGAAAGATCGCGTCCTTGTGGCCCAGTTCATTGCGAAAAGATCGCTCGGACCAGGGAGCTGCGTTGACACGGACCTCGATCTCGAGGATCTCGGGAAGATGGGACTCATGGAGCGGTTCGAACCGCAGGGCGGCACTCAAGAGTTAGCCTCCCAAGTAGGCCTCTTTGACCTTCGGATTGTGAAGCAGAGATTGGCCCGTGTCGCTCAGCACAACCGTACCGGTTTCGAGCACATAGGCCCGGTGGGCGATCTCGAGGGCCCGGTGGGCGTTCTGCTCGACCAAAAGAACGGTCACGCCCTCCTTGTTGAGGTCCAAAACGATCCGAAAGATTTCGGCTACGAGGTTGGGGGCAAGTCCCAGAGACGGCTCATCAAGGAGAAGCAGCTTGGGTCGGCTCATAAGGGCGCGACCGATGGCCAGCATCTGCTGTTCGCCACCGCTCAGGGTTCCGGCATTCTGCTTGAATCGCTCGCGGAGGCGCGGGAAGCGTTCCATCACGCGCTCCATATCGGCGGCGATGTCGGCATCCTGCCGGATGAAGGCTCCGAGTTGAAGATTCTCTTGCACCGACATGTTGGTGAAGATGCGCCGGCCTTCGGGAGAGTGACTCATTCCAAGTTGAACGATCGTGTCGGGGGAGAGGCCGTCGATTTTTTGGCCGAGGAAATGAACTTGGCCGATTCGGGGTCGCAAGAGTCCGCTCAAGGTCCGCAGCAGGGTGCTTTTGCCAGCGCCATTGCTACCGATGATGCTGACTATTTCACCCTCGGCGACCTCGATGGAGACCGATTTAAGGGCGTGGATCATCCCGTAGTAGACGTCGATGCCTTGAACGCTGAGCATGTCCCCTTAGTTAACCCGACCCAACGCGATCGCGCGGAGCTCTTCGGCCACGGGCATCGCGTCCGACTGCTCATAGTTAGTGAGAATCACGATGGAAAGATCCTCGTCGGGCGAGTGAACGTAGAGACTGCTACCTCCGAGTCCGCCACCGACCCGGCCGAACCAACGAACGCTTCGAGCTTCGTCAGCGCTCGAATCGAGCCAGATTCCGCACTGAAACCCAGCCCCGAAGCCGGAATCCTCCAAAAAGGGAGTGGTGGCCTTCTTCCACGTTGCCGGCTTTAGGTGCAGCTGGGCCCGAATGCCCCGATCGAGGGCCAGGTAATCCTCGAGGCTCGCGACGGCATGCCATCCGGCGCTGGCCATTGAGAAATCGACCCAATCTGTCGCTGGTCGGACCTCTCCATCGACCATCGTCCATCGGTCAATGTCGGGGGACGTGGCGGTGATCCGGGCCGAGGGCAGGCTAAACGGCTTGAAAACGTGGGTCCGAACCGCCAGGCCGAGTCCTTTGTGGGCGTCGAGGAGCTCAGCCGCCAGATAAACGGTATTGGTCGCGCTCTCAGAGACTTCTTTGCCCATATTCAATCCGGGAGTGTAACTTGAGATGTGCGGAAAGAGCCCCTTCCAGTCTTTGATCTCCTTGCGTTGCTCCTGCCAATCCGGATTCGTGAGGAAGGATTCATAGGGAGTCGTGTGGGTGAGCAGATCTTGGATTGACGCGGCCGGCTCCGGGACGCGCTTGGGCTTGGTCTCCCACTTGAGCTTGCCCAAATCGATCATGCTCAGGATGGCCAGATGGACAAAGAGGTCCGACGATTTGCCGAGAGGGAACAGTGATTCGGCCGTCGTCCGTTTTTGGGGACGAGCGAAGCCAAAGCCGTCCCTATAGACGACGTTCCCGCGGTGGACGATGGCGACCGCGACGGCCGTGCTGGGGCAATCGCTATCGAACTGGATCATCCGCTTGAGGTAGGGACTCGCCTCTTGCTGAGCCCCGCCGAGCATCACCATCGCGACCACCACTGCATGCATGGGGAGAGCTTACCGGTTCAGTGTTTCGGAAGTGGGATCCACGTGAAGGGTCTTTTCGTGGGTGTAGACCGCCATCCCTGGAGCCGAGCCCTTGGGGCGGCGGACGTACTTTTTGAGCGTGTAGTCCACGCTGACGTAGCTGCTGTGCTTACTGGGGCTCTGCTTGGCCGCGATGAGGGCCGCGATTCGGAGCACTTCGGGGGGGACCCGGTCGGGCTGGTTCATGGTCTGAATCACGACGTGGGCACTCGGGCCCCCCCGAACGTGGAGCCACCAGTCGTTTGGCTTAGCCACCCGGAGCGTCAAGTAGTCGTTGGCCTCGGCGTTATCTCCATAGAGGATCTTGTAATTCTTGGGTCCGAGGAACTCTCGGACCGCCTTGCCCTGATAGGGGCGATCTTCCTTCTTGGCCGGCGGAGCCTGGGTATGGACCCATCGCTTGGTTTCTGCGGTCGCTTCCAGGTCCGCTAGTTCTCGCGGGGTCTCGGCGCGGAGTACCGCGGCCCTGTGATCGAGAATCGCGCGGTAGTCCGCTTCGAGGCGTTGCTGCTGGTGGGCGACCCCTTCGGCTCGGTCCTTGGCTCGCTTGGCTTTGTCGAAGTACCGGTTGGCGTTTTCGACCGGAGTGAGGTCAGCCTTGAGAGGGATTCGAACCTCGTTTCCGGCATAGTCCCATGCTTGGAGCTCGATCTCGTGTGGCTTGATCTGGCCCTGATAGGCAAGAATCAGTTCGCCCATCTCTTGAACCTCCCGGGCTCGTCGGGCTCCATCGGCGGCTTGTTCTAGGTCGTGGAGGGCGACCTCCCGGGCAAGGATCGTTCTCTCCAGCCGCTGGAGCAGGGAGGTTCGGCGCTGGTCGATCAGCCGCTGGGTCCGGGCCGCCTCGAAGGCAAAGGCGGCGGCATCGGAGTACTCCTCGATACGGCGGGCTTCGGGGAATGGCAAGGAGATCGGGTAGATCGCGTTCCCCACCTGGACGGGGTCGTAGCTTTGTCGAGAAAACGCCCTCTGGATCCGCTCGAGTCCGGATCGGCCCTCACTTTCCAAGATCGTCTGGATCGTCGGGGACCAACCTTCGTAGTTTCGGGCTTGGGCCGGGTCAGCGCACTCGGTGAGCGGGGGCTTTCGATCAAAGGGCGGGGGCTGGTACTTCTGGCCGGCCAAGAGGGGCCGCTTCGAACTTCGGGCTCCCACCCACTTTCCGGCCGCGATCATGCGGTCGGAACTGTCGATGAGGACCCAGTTGGAGTGCTTGCCCATGAGCTCGCCGACGAGGGTCCAGAGTTCTCCCTCGCTCTGAAAGTTGAGCGCTACCATGCGATCGAGCCCTACTTGCTCCACTCCGAGAAAGCGACCATCTTCGAGTCTCCGCCGGAGCTCTTGGGCAAAGCCAACCGGGTCTTCGGACTTGGGGGGCCGCCGGTGCCCCAAGACCAAACGGGCGAGTTCGGCATCCCAACTGAGGTGAAGGTAGCCGGGCTGTCGTTGGTAGAGCTCCATCGCTACGGTCTGGGAATCCACCGCCCAGATCTTCTGCACCTTTGCCCCGCGCCAATCCTGCAAGGTGGAGACCACCGCGTGGAGGCAGAGGGAATCGAAAACGCGCTTCATTCTTGGCTGGACTGTACCGCCCGGCGCGGATCCACCTCTGATCGTGCGACTAGACCCAGGCGGATCGGTCCCTTCAGGTGGTCGGGGTCGACTCGGTGGCCTCGCTGGAGGATGGCGAGCTCCTGGGCTTGGGCCATGGCTCGCGCGACCGCGCGGACCTCGTGCATCAGAGGCCGCCAGTCCTCGGCCAAGGTGCGGGCGACTTCGCTCGGGCAAATCGTCTTTCCGAGACCCCGCAACCGAAGGAGGTGTAGGATCGTCTCTCGGATGGAGTCCCGTCCGATGTTCGAACCCTCTCCCGCGTCCATGCCTCCCAAGATACCGCCGGTGGTGCGTTGGAACCGGATTTTCTGTTTTGCGATGGGAATCGTCAACCTGGTTTTGGCGGCATTCTTTTGGATGCGGCCCGATATCTTGTCGGCCACGGGACTCCCAGCTGGGTTCGTCAGTTCTCTCACCTCGACTTTGGTCGGGTTAGGCTTGGTCTTGGGGGTGGCCAACCTGTTCTTGGTCTTTCTGCCGCTGAAGCCGTGGTGTTACGTGGTTCAACTCACCAACCTCTCGATCACGGCCGCAGGCTGCGTCTTCGCCCCGCTTTGCGTCCCAATGATCCTCGCCTTCCGGAGCCGGGAAGTTCAGCGCGCGTACGGTCTGCCGGTCTAACCCCGGATCAAGACCTTCGGAGTGGTCATCTCGTTCAGAGCCCATTCCACCCCTTCTCGGCCAAATCCACTTTGCTTCTGGCCACCGTACGGCATAGAGTCAAACCGCAGGCTGGGTGGTCGGTTGATCAGAAGTCCACTGACGTCCAGCTCGCGGAAAGCCCGCCCGACCGTCTCGTCGTCGTTGGAATAGAGCGAGGTGTGGATGCCAAAGCTCGAAGCCTGAACCCAACCGATCGCTTCGGAGAGGTCGTTGTAGGGCGAGATCGTCAACACAGGGCCAAAGACCTCGTCACAGGCGAGTTGAAGCCCGGCTCCAGCGGCGGAGGAAAAGTCGGGAATCTCGATCAAGCTCGGATGAAGCAGGGTGCCCGTGCGCGGCCCGTGAACGATTGCTCGAGCTCCAGCGTGGAGAGCAGCCGCAATCCAGGTCTCGACCTTGATCGCGGCCTCTTCGCTGATCAGTGGACCACAGAGCACCTTTTCGTCTCGCGGATCGCCGGTGGGGAAGTTGCGGACCTGTTCGGCAAGAGCCTCGCAGAACTCGGAGTAAATGGAACGGTGAACCAGGGCATGCTGGGCCGAAATGCAGATCTGACCCGCATACCCAAAGGCACTCGTGGCGAGGTCCCGGGCAGCGGTCGCGAGGTTGGCGTCGGGCTCGATGATGCCGAAAGCGTTGCCGCCGAGTTCGAGCGTCACCGGGATTTCGGGGCGCTCAGCCTTGATCTTCCACCCCACCGCCGGAGATCCAGTGAAGCTGATCTTTTTGACGCGGGGATCGCGAACCGCTTTGGCCGAGATCGCAGCCGAGACGTGGACCGCATTGAGCACCCCATTCGGGCAGCCACATTCGTGAAAGATCCGGGCCAATTGGAGGGTGCAGAGTGGGGACAAACTCGACCCCTTCAGCACGACCGTGTTGCCGGCAACCAGGGCCGGGCCGAGCTTGTGAGCAGCCAGGTTATAGGGCCAATTGTAGGGCGTGATCGCAAGGACAACTCCCAGGGGGAATCTCTGGACGGACACCTGGGTGCCCGCGCTCCGCGGGTCATATGAGACGTCTATGTCGGCTGGATCCAGGCGAAGCTGACTGCTGAGTTCGAGCGTGAGGGCAAGGCGATCGACTTCGGCCCGGGCCATGGTGATCGGCTTTCCGACTTCGTCACAGAGGAGAGCAGCCAACTCCTCACGTCGATCCCGCACCGTATTCGAGACGCGACCTAGTAGGGCTTGCCGAAATGAATGCGGAGTGTCTCGCCACGAGGGGAATGCCTCCTGCGCGGCATGGAGCGCCGAGTCCATCTCGGACCAGCCGCCTTCTGCGGCGGTCCCGACCAAATGTCCATCCCACGGGGCCCGGATCAGGTCTTTTCCGATACTGCCGTCGCAGGGTCCGCCGAGCAGGCAACCATTGACGAGCATTTCTTGATGGATCATGGAGTTATTAGACCCGGTTGCGGGTTATGATAAGGGTATGGAACGCAAGGTGATCTGTGCTCTGGACACTCAGGACTTGGATGAGGCGATCGGAGCCGTTCAGCGGCTCAAGGACCACGTCGGGGCCTTTAAGGTAGGTCATGGATTGACCCTTGCGAATGGGTTGTCGGTGATCGCGCAACTGCGGGACGCGGGGGCGCGCCGAGTCTTTCTGGATTTGAAGTTCCACGACATCCCGAACTCGGTGGCTATCGCGGTACGCGAGGCAGCAAAGTATGGGGTCTGGATGATGACCCTCCACATCTCGGGTGGACCGGCGATGGTGTCGGCCGCGGCAGCTGAGGCGGACCTCTACCCAGCCGATGAGCGCCCGCTCCTAGTCGGGGTTGCGGTGCTGACGTCGCTGGACCAGCACGTCTTGACCGACCACTTGGGGGTCCAACGGGAACTCACCGATCACATGTCCTATCTGGCCAAGCTCGGGCTGGAATGCGGACTTGATGGAGTCGTGAGCTCTCCTCAAGAAGTCAAGCACCTCCGATCGGTTGTCGGGAGTAAGGGGATCTTGATCTGCCCGGGGATTCGTCCTGAGGGTACTGAACACCACGACCAAGTCCGAGTGGGGACCGCCCGGCAAGCGTTGGCCGATGGGGCCGACTATCTGGTGATGGGCCGAACCCTGATGGCAGCAGAAGACCCGTCAGCGGCGCTGATGCGGTTTGGATTGCAGGGAACCCCGGCCTAGGCACCTCCAAAAGATTCAAGACGGTGGAAAACTCGCTCTTGACGCGGGTATCCTTTCTAATTGCGTCTAATGGCGCTCCGTTTGGGATTCGTCCCAGACGACGGCTATTGTTAACTTGCGCTCGAAATATTGACCGATGCGGGCGTTAACAACTATCCGGAGAAAGCACACACCATGGCAAGAAGTATCAAAAAAGGCTTCTTCGTCGATGATCACCTGATGAAGAAGATCCTCGCGATGAATGAAGCCGGAGAAAAGAAGCAGATCAAAACGTGGTCCCGGCGATCGACGATCACCCCGGAATTTATCGGCCACACGATCGCCGTCCACAACGGTAAGCAACACATTCCCGTCTTCGTGACCGAAAACATGATCGGCCACAAGCTGGGAGAGTTTGCCCACACCCGCACCTATAAGGGCCACCAGGGCGGCATCCCCGACCGAGGAGTGAAGGTTCGATAATGGAAGTCCGAGCCGTCGCCAAGTTCGTTCGCGTTCAACCGCGAAAAGTTCGACTCGTCGCCCGAGAGATTCACGGGGCGCCCGCCGTCATGAGCGCGCACAAGCTGCAGTACCACCCGAGCAAGGGTGCGTTCCTGCTCCGCAAGGTGCTCGTCAGCGCGATCGCCAATGCCGTTGAAAATCACCGAATCCAACCGGAGAATCTGAAGATCGCTACGATCATGGTGGACGAAGGTCCCCATCTCAAGCGGATCACCCAGCGCTCCATGGGTCGGGCCAATCGAATTCTCAAGAAGACCTCTCACATCACCGTTGTGCTGGAAGCTTACGAGCCGGAAGGCGCCGTGAAGCCGCATGGCACCAAGGCCAAGCCGCGACCGAAGTTTGAAGTCAGCAAAAAGTCGGTGAAGGAAGCTACCGCCGCCGTGAAGGAAGCGGAAGAGCAAGCCGAAGCCCCGGCCGAAGAGGTGGCAGAAGCCACTGAGCCGGTGGAAGCGACCGCCGCCACCGAAACCACCGAAGTTGCGACCGAAGCACCCGCCGAGGAAGCCAAAGCCGAAGAAGGAGAAGCGAAGTAATGGGTCAGAAGATTCACCCCGTTGGTTTCCGGATCGGCGTGATCCGAGGCCACGATAGCCACTGGTTCTTTGACAAGAAGGGTTATGCGGCCGCCGTCGCATCCGACGCCAAGATCCGGCGCGCCATTCGCCACCGAGTCGGGACCGGCAACATCAGCCGAGTCGAGATCGAGCGAGCCGCGAACCGCGTCAAGGTCAACATCTTCACCAGCCGCCCAGGCGCCATCATTGGCCGGGGCGGAAAGGGGATCGACGAACTGACCGACCAACTGAACCGGATGGTCCGAAAGGAAGATCCGACCAACGTGGTCCAGGTCAACGTCAGCGAAGTTCGCCAGCCCGAACTCGACGCCCAGCTCGTCGCCGAGAACGTGGCCAGCCAGCTCGAAAAGCGGATCAGCCACCGCCGCGCCATGCGACAGTCCATGACCCGATGCGTCCGCCTGAACGGCCGAGGCATCAAGATCATGGTCTCGGGCCGACTGAACGGAGCGGAAATCGCCCGGACGGAAATGGACCGCGTGGGCAAGGTTCCCCTGCACACCCTTCGAGCCGACATCGACTACGGAACCGCCACCGCCTACACGATCTATGGATCGGTCGGCGTGAAGGTCTGGATCTATAAGGGCGAAATTTTGCCCGACAAGCAGCGAGCCGCTCTGCGAGCCGCTGATGAAGAGCGCGAAGAGCGACGACAGCGACGACCTCGCCGGGAAAATCCCGCCCCCGGTCAAGCTGAGAACCTCGCCGCGCCACAACCCGAAGCCACCAAGGAGGGTGAATCCAATGCTCCTGCCTAAGCGCGTTAAGTATCGAAAGCAACACCGAGGACGCATGCGCGGACTCGCCGTGCGCGGCAACTACATCGACTTTGGCGACTACGCGATCATGGCCCTTGAACCGGGCTGGATCACGAGCCGACAGATCGAAGCCGCCCGTATCGCCATGACCCGCCACATCAAGCGGGGCGGGAAAGTCTGGATCCGAATTTTCCCCGACAAGCCCTACACCAAGAAGCCGCTTGAGCAGCGAATGGGTAAAGGGAAAGCGCCGGTGGAAGGCTGGGTCGCAGTCATCAAGCCGGGACGCATCTTGTTCGAAATGGACGGAGTTGCCGAGCCGGTGGCCAAAGAAGCCATGCGCCTCGCCATCATGAAGCTCCCGATTGACGCGAAATTCGTGACCAAGAAGGACTTCGAAAATGGACCTCCGATGGAGCCCGGCAAGGAGCACACCGTCGCGAAGGCCAAGAAGAAGTATGCCAAGGGCGAAGAGTCGGCAGCCGCCGAGACCCAACCCCAGACCGAGGCCAGCGCCGAAGTCGTGACCGAAACTCCGGAAGCGGTGACCGCCGAAGCCGTGAGTGAGGAGAATGCCGAGTAATGAAAGACCTGAAAGCCTCCGAATTGCGTGAGAAGACCGTGCCCGAACTTGAGGAAATGCTCAATAAGGAGCGCGCGGACCTCTACAAGGCTCGCCGGGACCTCGTACTCCGGCAAATGACGGACACCGCCAGCCTGAAGATCCGACGACACAACATCGCCCGGATCCTGACCCTCATCAACGAGAAGAAGCGAGGAACCGCCTAATGAGCGAAGTGAGAACAACTCGTCGAAAGGTTCGCCAAGGCTTGGTGACCAGCAACAAAATGGAAAAGACCGTCGTCGTCAAGGTCGAGCGACGCGTTCAGCACCCGCTGTACGGCAAGACGGTTTTGAAGTCGCAGAAGTTTAAGGCCCATGACCTGCTCGGATGCGACATCGGAGATACCGTCGAGATCATGGAGACCCGACCGATCAGCAAAGACAAATGCTGGCGGGTCACCCGGATCATCGAGAAGGTGAAGTAAGCCGACGGACTCCCAACCGAAGGACCGAATGGGAGTCCTTCACCTCTTGAGACAGACCCAAATAGGAAGGAAGAAATGGTACAGCAATTTACAAGACTGAAGGTCGCGGACAACTCGGGCGCACGAGAAATCATGTGCATCCGCGTCCTGAAGGGATCGATGCCGCGCTATGGCGGCGTGGGTGACCTGATCGTTGGCGCGGTCAAGTCGGCCAGCCCCAATATGCCGGTGAAGAAAGGTGACGTCGTCAAGGCCGTCATCGTCCGAACCAAGAAGCCGATCCGCCGAGCGGATGGATCGACTCTGCGGTTTGACGACAACGCCTGCGTCGTGATCAACCCCAACAACATGGAACCGCGAGGAACCCGGATCTTTGGACCGGTGGCTCGCGAGCTCCGAGATTCGAACTTCATGAAGATCGTTTCGCTGGCCCCGGAGGTGCTCTGAGAAGATGCCAACCAAAGCTGAACTGAAAGTTGCGAACAAACCGATCAAGCTGAAGATCCGAACCGGAGACCGGGTGGAGATCATCGCCGGAAAGGACAAGGGCCAGCGAGGCTATATCGCGGCCGTCAGCCCGCGCGAGAACAAGTGCATCGTGTTGCAGGAGAATCCTGAAAATCCCGAGCAACCGATCCCACTCAACGCCGTGATCAAGCACTTTAAGGCCAAAAACCAAGGTCAACGCTCGGCTCGAATCAAGCTTCCGGCCGCGATCCACGTCAGCAACGTCATGGTGTTGGATCCCAAAACCGGAGAGCCCACCCGAATCGGACGGCGCAAGGAAGGCGACAAGTTGGTCCGCTACGCCAAGAAGAGCGGAGCGACCTTCGTCGACGCGGCCCCCAAAAAGGACTAACGAACAATGGCACGCAAAGAGAAAAACGCAGAAGCCACCGGGCCGGTGACCTTGCCGAAGCCGCGACTCAAAAAGATCTATCGCGAGCAGGTCGTCAGCAAGCTCATGGAGGAGTTTAAGTACACCTCGATGATGCAGGTGCCGAAGCTGGAAAAGATCGTCATCAACATGGGCGTGAGCGGCGCCGACAAGGAGCCAAAGCTCCTTGAGAACGCGGTGCGCGACATGCAGCTGATCGCGGGCCAAAAGCCCGTCATCACCAAGGCTCGCAAGGCTATCTCGAACTTCAAGCTTCGGGAAGGGATGTCGGTTGGCGCGAAGGTCACCCTCCGCGGAGACCGGATGTACCACTTCCTGGATAAGCTCGCCTCGGTGGTTCTGCCGCGGATCCGAGACTTCCAAGGACTGCCCGCCAACAGCTTTGATGGCCGGGGCAACTACGCCCTCGGTCTGAAAGAGCAGCTGGTCTTCCCCGAAATCCCGTACGACACGTTCGACCGGATTCGAGGGATGGACATCGTGATCGCCACCTCGGCCAAGAGCGACGAAGAAGCCCGCCGGCTTCTGAAGCTGCTCGGCATGCCGATCCGCGAGAAGTAAGCCGACCGTACGTCCCCGGACTCAAGAGCGGGTACTGGATCTTTCCAGTACCCGCTTTACTTGCGATTGGACGTATGCCGGGGGCAGGTGGTGAGGTGGTCGTCGACCATGCCGACGGCTTGCATAAAGGCGTAGCAGATCGTCGGGCCGACGAATCGGGCACCGAGTTTTTTGAGCGCCCGACTCATCGCCTCGGCCTCGGGGGTCTGGGCGGGAATCTCGCTCTGGATCGACAATTGGTTGACGCGAGGGGCTCCTCCGACAAAGGACCAGAGAAACTCGGCAAAGGCCCCGGGACCAAACCGCTGGATGATCTGGGCAAGCTCGATCGAGGCCAGGATCTTGGCTCGGTTTCGGATCAAGCCACGGTCGGCGAGCATCCGCTCAACGTCCGCTGCACCATAGGCGCAAACCCGGTCGATGTCCCAGTCGGCGTAGTGGCGCCGGTAGTTCTCGCGCTTGATCAAGACCGTGCGCCAACTCAGCCCCGCTTGGGCGGCCTCGAGGACGAGGAACTCAAAGAGCACTCGCGGATCGTAAACCGGAATCCCCCACTCCGCATCGTGGTAACTGAGTTCGGGCTCGCTGCTGGCCCAGGGGCATCGGTCCATGGAGCGATTGTAACGTATCGGGATGGCCGAACAAGTACACTGAACGGGACACGAGATACGGAATGGCAAAGAAAGGCAAAGGGCAAAAGGAAGAAAAAGCGGGGCCCGCAGCGGTCAACAATCGCCGGGCGCGGTATGACTATGAGATCATCGACTCCAGCGAGGCCGGGATCGCCCTGGTCGGGAGCGAGGTCAAGAGCATTTACGCCGGGAAGGTGAACCTGGCGGACGCCTTTTGCCGCATTCTGAACCGCGAACTTTGGTTGATGAATTGCGACGTGGAGACCTATTCCCATTCCAGCGCCTATGCCCCCGATCGTCGGCGAGACCGCAAGCTCTTGATGCACCGGAAAGAGATCGATTTGCTAGAGCGCCGCTCACTCGAGAAAGGTCTGTCGATCATCCCCTTGAGGATGTATTTCAAGAATGGCCGGGTGAAGGTGGAAGTCGGACTCGGCCGGGGTCGTCGGGAATACGACAAGCGCGAGGCGATCGAGAAGAAGGAAACTCGCCGCGAGCTCGAACGCGCCCGATCCGAGCGGTTCTGAGGGCCCGCCGCCCCGGCCCGATGTCGCGCCCTCGCCCCGACGCAGTCGGGACTCCGCCCCGGGGCCGGCG
>QLAH01000235.1_pt1 | contig 40496 bp, 22 predicted proteins | sample 4693081 | NCBI WGS metagenome assembly QLAH01 (sample SAMN09425401, study PRJNA476045) | Lake water metagenome, whole genome shotgun sequencing project. | reverse complement strand
GCCTCGCGCCCCGCGCGCGCCTCCGCGCGCAGTTCCGGAGCGCGCCGCAGGTCGTGGGCGCCGGTCGCGAGCGCCCAGCGGTCCACGGCGTACACCGCCGCGAGCCGCGGTGCGCCCGCCGTCAGCGTGCCGGTCTTGTCGAAGGCGACGACGTCGACGCCGTGCGCCACCTCCAGCGCCTCCGCGTCCCGTATCAGGATGCCGTGCCGCGCCGCGACGCCGGTGCCGACCATCAGCGCGGTCGGCGTCGCGAGGCCGAGCGCGCACGGGCACGCGACCACGAGCACGCTGACGAGCGCCTCGACGGCGCGCGCGTGACGGATGTCGGCGGGCGCGATCAACAGCCACGCCGCGAATGCTCCGAGTGCGATCACGAGCACGATCGGCACGAACACGGCGGCAACACGGTCCGCCGTGCGCGCGATCGACGCCTTGGTCGACTGCGCCTCGTCGACGAGCCCCGCGATCTGCGCGAGCATCGTCTCGTCGGCGCTGCAGAGCGCCTCGATCTCAAGCGCGCCGACCGCGTTCAAGGCCCCTGCGAAGACGCGGTCGCCTTCGCGGCGCAGGCGCGGCAGCGGCTCGCCCGTGAGAAGCGACTCGTCGACCTCGCTCTCGCCGCGCATCACGGTGCCGTCGATCGGAATGCGCTCGCCGGGCCGCACGACGACATGCATGCCCGCCGTGATCTCGGCGGCTGCGATCTCCCGTTCGGCGCCATCGACGCGGACACGCGCCATCGGGACGGCCGCCGTCGACAGCGCGCGCAGCGCATCGCCCGCACGCGCGGTGGCGCGGGCCTCGAGGAGACGGCCGAGCAGGACGAACACGAGGATCACGGCGGCGGCCTCGAAGGTCAGCGCGTGGCCCGCATGACCCGCGTGCCCCGCGTGCCCCGCGACGAGCGCCCACGCGCTCGACGCGAAGGCAACGCTCGTTCCGAGCGAGACGAGCGTATTCATGTCGGCGTCGAGAGTCTTCAGCCGCGCGAGCGCCGCCGCGTGGATCGGCCAGCCGCACCAGAGATAGACGGGCGTCGCGAGGGCCAACTGCACCCATGGCATCGCAGGGCCGTCGAGCACGGGGATGGCGCCGTGCGACATGGCGACAACGACAAGCGGAAGCGACAGCACGGCGCCGACCGCGACGCGCAGCCGAAGCACCCGCGCCTCGGCCACCTCGCGTTCAGCGCGCACCGCGGGGTCGCGCGCGATGTCGAGCGCGAACCCCGCACGCTCGACCGCCCGCGCGAGATCCGCAAGCTCGACCGCGCGCCGGTCGAAGTCGATGCGCGCACGCTTCGTCGCAAACGACACGCTCGCGGCGCGCACGCCGTCGACCGCGCACAGCGCGCGCTCGACCTTCGACGCGCACGCGGCGCAATGCATGCGGTCGACCGGCAGCACGCGCACCGTGGCGCCGTCATCTGCCATCGCGCTCAGCCGCCGATCTTCCCGACATGCTGCTCGAGCCGCGCCTTCACGGCGGCGCGCGGCATGAAGCCCGTCCACGAGTCGATCACCTCTCCGTCCTTCATCAGGAAGAGCGCAGGAATGCCACGCACGCCGAACGCCGCCGCGACCTCGCCCTCCGCGTCCACATCGCAGAACGCAACGCGCACCTTGCCCTCGAGCTCGGGGGCGAGCGCCGCGAGTTCGGGCTTGAGCATGCGGCACGGCGGGCACCACGACGCCCAGAAGTCGACGAGGACGGGAACGGACGACTGTGCGACTTCCTTGTCGAAGTTCGCGCTGGTGGCGTTGAAGGTGTTGGGAGCGTCGGACATGGGAACTCTCTTCTGCTGAGTGTGGTGAACCAAGGCCGCACGGTACGCGCGCGGCAGTGGTCGCGCCGCCCGAGAGGCCTCGGGAGCGCTGGCGCGTTCCCAATGCGAGCCGTCCGAGAAGCCGCGAGCGCATGACCTCGATGCGCAAATCCCGCCGCCGCAGCCGCTTGCACGCCCGTTGGCGCACGGTACACTCCTCGATCTTTCGCCAACTCGCCCCGCCCTCGGTCGCCGCGCGCTGCGGGACACTCGGGCGGGGAATTCGCCGGGCAACCAAGCCGGGCAAACAGGAAGGTCAGGTCGAGCATGAAGAAGGACACCCACCCGAAGTACTACCCCGAGTGCAAGGTCACCTTCCGCGGGGAAGTCGTCATGACCGTCGGCGCCACCGTGCCGGAGATGAACGTCGAAATCTGGTCGGGCTCGCACCCCTTCTTCACGGGCCAGAAGACCTTCGTCGACACCCTCGGCCGCGTCGAGCGCTTCCAGAAGAAGTTCGCGGGCAACTACTTCGACAAGAACAAGAAGAAGTAAGCCGAACGATCGATCGATCTCATCACCAGGCGGCCGTCGGCAACGACGGCTGCCTGTCTTTTTCCTCCGAAAGCGGTGCCCGGAAACGGTGCCTGGCACGTGCCGTGAGGTGCCTGGCACCGCACGGCACGTGCCAGGCACTCAACTCGGTACCGAAGCCAAGGGGTATCCTGCGTGCGCCTCCCGCCGCCGACCGCGGGAACACCGGAACGCGAGAACACCATGGGAAGCATCCTGACCGCCCTCCTCAGCGTCCTCTTCCTCCCGATCACGCTGCTCGGCTCTTGGCTCGTGGTGTCGCCGCAGGAGGAGATCGTCCTCCTCCGCTGGGGCAGGTTCTCGAGGTTGCTTCAGGAACCGGGACTCTACTGGGCCGTGATGTGGGGGCGCCGCTCGATCCGCATCTCAACCAAGCAGCAGGCGATCGAGGTGCATCGCACCGTGGTCGCGGACGGAAACGGGAACCCGATCGTCGTCGCCGCAGTGGTCACCTTCCGATTCGTCGACACAAAGCGCGCCGCCCTCGACGTCGAGGACGCGCCGACCTTCGTGCGCACGCAGGCGATGGCCGTCCTCAAGCAGGTTTCGTCTCGATACCCCTACGAGTCCGCGACCCATCAAACGAGCCTCAAGAGCGAGACAGTCGGAATCGCTGGGGAGATGCGCGACCTGCTTCAGTCAAAGGTGGGCGTCGCGGGTGCGGAGGTCGTCTCGTTCGAACTCAGCGACCTGAGCTATGCGCCTGAGATCGCCCGCGCCATGCTTGTGCGCCAGCAGGCGCAGGCGCTCGTCGACGCGCGGAAGGTGATCGTGGACGGCGCCGTCCAGATCGTCCACCACGCGATCGAGCTTCTCGGGGAGAAGGGCCACACTCTGCAGCCGAACGAGAAGGCGCGGCTCGTCTCGAATCTCCTCGTCGTGATCTGCGGGGAGGCGCATGTGCAGCCCACGGTCTCGATGCAGTCAGGCGATCTTCGCGACCCGACCGACGACGACAGGACTCGGGCCCTGCTCGAGACGATCGCGAAGAACACTGCGCAGAAGGAAACCTGAGGGGATCGGCGTCTTCCCCCGCGCTCCCGCCCTCGAGCCGCCGTCCCTGCGAAAGGAAACCCATGAGCCAGTGGTACGTCGTCCGCGACAATCAGCCGATCGGCCCGCTCGAGCGACTCGAGATCCTGCAGCGGGTGCAGACCGGCGAGTTCAATAGGAGCACTCTGGTGTGCCGAGTGGGCGCGAGCCAGTGGTCGCCGCTCGGAGAAGACGAGCTTCTGCACGCTCCATCGGCTCCCCCGCGAGTTCCCCCGTCGGCTCCACCGCCGCCCCCCGCCGCCCGTCGCCCCGCGGAGAGCGCGAAGCCCTGGGACGTGGTCGCGACGGCGCGCAACCATCGGTTCCTGATGCTGTGCCTCGTCGGCATGCTCGGGTCCTTTCTCCTGGTCCTCTTCATCACAGCCGTGGAAAGGGACTCCGCGCCTCTTTTCGCGATCCCCTACTGGCTGTGCGCGCTCACCGCCGTCGTCTTCGCCTGCCTGACCCTCTCCGCGATGCGGGTGCATGTCGCGCTCATCGTTCTCGCCGCGATCTTCCTGCTCGCTCCCTGCATCGGTCTCGTCACCGCGCTTGTGATCTCGGTGGTGGTGCAGCAGAGGCTCACCAGCGCGGGACTCCGCGTGGGCTTCCTCGGCGTCAGCCGCGATGCGCTGAAGGCCCGGGGCTACGACACCGGCGTCTGACGGGATCGGTGCCTGGCACGTGCCAGGCAGTGCCAGGCACCTCACGGCACGTGCCAGGCACCAGTCGTACCATGGCGTGCCCGTGTCCCTTTCCCCCGCAGCATCGCTCGTGATCGACGCGCTTCTCCCCGAGAACCTGCGCCGCATCCTCGCGGCACAGCGCGCCGAGGACGACGGCCTCGCAGCGCAACTCGAGGATGTCGCCGTCGCAGCCGACCACCGCAAGTCGACAGCGCTCTCGCGGCGCCGCGCGGTCCTCGCCCGCACGCTCGAGCCCTCCGCCGAACTCGCACGCGCGGCCGCCGAGCTCGCGGGCATCGACGAACTCATCGCGTCGGGCGACCCCGAGATGGCCGCCCTCGCGAAGACGGAGCGCCCCGCCCTCGACGCGCGCTGCCGCGAACTCGCGCAGGCAATCGTCAAGGCGCTCGTCACGAGCGACGAAGCCGCGATCCCGAGCTTCGTCCTCGAGGTCCGCATGGGGGTCGGCGGCGACGAAGCCGCGCTCTGGGCGGGCGAAATCTTCGAGATGTACCGCGCCTACGCCGTCCGCCGCGGCTGGCGCTTCGAGGTCGTCGAGACGAAGCCGGGCGACGCGGGCGGCCTCACCCACGCGATCGCCACGGTCGAGGGTGCGGGCGCGTTCGCAGCGCTCCAGTTCGAGGGCGGCACCCATCAGGTGAAGCGCGTGCCCGCGACCGAAACGCAGGGCCGCATCCACACCTCGACCGCAACCGTCGCCGTCATGCCAGAGCCCGAGGAGGTCGACACAGCGCTCGACCCCGCGGAGGTGAAGGAGATGGTCACGACCGCGCAGGGCCCGGGCGGCCAGAACGTGAACAAAGTCGCGACCGCCGTCCACCTCATCCACCTGCCGACGGGCCTCGAGGTCCGCATGCAGGAGACGCGCTCACAGGGCCAGAACCGCGAGAAGGCCTGGCGGCTCCTGCGCGCGCGCGTCTACGAGCAGCGCAAGCGCGAGGCCGACCTCAAGCGCCTCACCGAGCGCCGCTCGATGATCGGCACGGGCGACCGCGCGGAGAAGATCCGCACCTACCGCTTCAAGGAATCTGTCGCAGTCGACCATCGCGTGGAGCAGGGCTTCGCGCTGCCGAAGCTCCTCGCGGGCGACCTCGACCCGCTCATCGACGCGCTCGCCGCGAAGGACGTCGCGGAGCGCCTCGCGGCGCTGTAACGGCTGCCAGGCTCCGATTGACTTTCCCCGCGTTGGCGGAGAGGCGCGGAGGACAGGCGAAGCTCGACATCACTCGCGCGAGAAACGGCCAGACAAGCAAGGGAGAGAGAGGAGGAGGAGGAGGAGGAGGAGGAGAGAGGAGAGGAGAGCGCAATCGAAGGGGACGCAAGGGAGGAGCAAGGGAGGAGCAAGGGAGGAGCAAGGGAGGAGCAAGGGAGGAGCAAGGGAGGAGCAAGCAGCTCCCCTCGCACTTTTTCTCAGGACGCGCATGACGCGGCGAGTGCAGAACCGGGCCCCGTGCCCCCGTGAGAGAACTCCGGGACTTCAGCAGCACGCTCACCGCGCAAGTTCCCCCTCGGACCGAAGGGCCGGCGGGCGGAGATCCCCCGAGATCCCCTCGTTCCGCGGCAATCCTCCGAAATCGTACGATTTTCTCCAAGCGCTCCGCCCCGATTTCCTGTCCTTCCCCTGACGCGCCACCCCGCGCACCCCGTGCTGCACCCGCACCCGAGGGTCGCCGTGGGCAGGCCGCGCCAGAGGATCGACCAAAGAGATGTCTACGAAGAGCCCCTCCCTCCGCGCAGCGCGCCCTCTCCGCCTCCCCTCGCCCGCCTTCCCCGCGGGGCAGGTCCATACGCGCGCACCAGCCTTCGCAGGACTCCTTGCGCTCGCCTGCGCAGCCCAGGCACTCGCGGGCGGTGACCTCTCGCCGGTCTCCGTGACCTCGCCCGCGACGGCGATGGAAGGCGCCACGGTCAGCGTGAGCTGGACCGTCACCAACTCGGGCGATGCGACGATCAGCGGAAGTTGGACGGACAAGCTCCTCCTCTCCTCGGATGCCGCGGCGGGCGACGACCTGCTCATCGCGAACGTGAACATCACGGCGACGCTCGCCCCGGGCGAGAGCTACAGCCGCACGCAGAGCGTCGTCCTTCCGCAGGGATCGGTCGGCGTCCAGCGATTCGTCGTGCAGGCAGACACCGCGAACGTCGTCGCAGAGGACAACGAGACCAACAACACGCGCGTTGACCCGATCGGCACGACGGTCACGCCGGTCTTCCCCGATCTCGTGGTGACAGATCTGAGCGTGCCAGCGAGCGCGAACTCGGGCGACTCGATTACGGTCAACTACACCGTCCGCAACCAAGGCACCGTGGCGAGCGGCGGCCGCTTCGACCAGTTCATCGCCTCGGTCGACGACACGCTCGGCAACGCCGACGACCGCGACCTGCGCGGCTGGGTCTGGCAGGGCGACACCCTCGCCGCTGGCGAGACGCGCAACTACTCGACCACCTTCCGCATCCCGTCGCACACGGCGTCGGCGGTGCGCGTCGGCGTCCGCACCGACGCGAACAACAACATCAGCGAAGGCCCGAGCGGCGAGTCGAACAATGCGGCTCTCGGCAACACGATGGCCGTAGCCCCCGCGGACGTGGTGGTCACCGCCACGCCGCCCGTGTCCGTGACGGCTGGAACTCCGCTCACCATCCAGTATTCCTACGCGAACATCGGCCAGGGCTCCGTCTACCCCGTCCTCGACGGCTTCAGCAACCTCACGGTCACCACGCGCTTCTACCTCTCAACCGATGCCGTGCTTGGAACGGGCGACATCGAGCTCGGGAGCCGCAACGACGCCGAACTGCTGCGCGCCTCGGGCGGCGCGGTCGGACTCCAGCCGGGCGAAGTGATCCCCGCCACCGCCACCTACACCGTTCCCTCGTCGACGCCCGCTGGCGTCTACCGCGTGATCGTGCGCATCGACAACGCGGACCAGTGCTGCGGCGGCACGGACGCGATCTTCGAGGCGCCTGGAACGGACGACGAGATATTCGTCAGTCCGTCGCCGCTCGCGGGCGACCTCGTCGTCGACGCGCTCGCCGTTCCGGGCACCATCCAGGTGGGGCTCCCTGTCGCCGTCAGCTGGACCGTGCGCAACGCAGGCGTCGAGGCGCTCGACGGCGTGTGGTTCGACGAAGTACTCCTCTCGACCGACACCGTGGTCGGCAACGACATTTCGCTCGGCAGCTTCCTCAGGCCGCAAAGCCTCGCCGGCGGCGCGTTCTATCAGCAGACGCAGCAGATCGTCGTTCCCGCTGCCGCAGGCTCGGGCACCTACTTCTTCCTCGTGCGCACGGATGCAGGCGGACAGGTCGAGGAGCTGAACGAGACGAACAACGTCCGCACCACGGAGTCGACCAGTACATCGACGGGCGTCGACCTCCGCGTGACGGCGGCATCCGCGCCCTCGGGCGTCACGCTCGGATCTCCCTTCACCGTGACCTGGACGACCCGCAACCAAGGCACCGCCGCCGCATCGAACTGGTCGGAGGCGGTCTATCTTTCCGACGACGCCACGCTCGACCCGAACGACCAGCTCGTCTTCACCGCGCCGAACGCCTCCGCGCTCGCGCCGAGCGCGCAGTACGAGACCAGCGCGTCGATCACCCTTCCGCTTTCGGTTCCGCAGGGGCCGCGGTTCCTGTTCGTCTTCACCGATGCGACGGGAGCGATCACAGAGCTCAACGACGCGAACAACGCGTCGGCGGCGATGCCGATCGCCATCGTGGAGCCTCCGCTTCCCGATCTCGTCGTGCGCGACGTGACGGTGAGCGAGACAGCGAGCGCCGGCGGCCCGATCGCGATCTCATGGGTCGTCGACAACACGGGCGAGACGGCGACGGCGACCGCGTGGAGCGACGCCGTGCGGCTCCTCGACGCTCCAGGCGGCAACGTGATCGCCACGCTTGCGACCCATCCCTCAGGCGGCACGCTCGCAGCGGGCGCCAGCCTCCCGCGCGGAGTGACGGCGACACTCCCCGGCATCGCAGGCGTCTACTTCATCGAGGTCGTGGCCGACGCCACGGACGCCATCGCGGAGGCTTCGGGCGAGTCCAACAACACCGCCACCAGCACCGCCGTGGTCATCGCGGCGGCGGACCTCGTCGCCCTCGACCCCATCGCGCCGTCATCGATCCAGAAGCTCGTTCCAGCGACCGTCACCTGGAACACGCGCAACATCGGCGCAGGCGCCTCGTTCGGCGGATGCTGGCGCGACGACCTCGTGCTCTCGACTGACGCCGTGCTCGATGCAGGTGACACCGTCGTGTCCAGCCAGCAGGATTGCACATCGCCCTTCGCAGCGAACGCGACCGCGAACCGCAGCGCGACCTTCACGCTCCCCTCGACACTCGCAGACGGCGTCTACCACCTCTTCGTGCGCGTCGACGCGCTCGGCGCGCGGTTCGAGTCGAGCGAGGCGAACAACATCCTTCCGGTCGGAACGGTCGTCGTCACGGCGCCCCCGACGCCGAACCTCGCCGTGACGGCCGTCTCCGTGCCGTCCGCGGCCACGATCGGCGCGCAGGTCGAGGTGACATGGACGCTCGCAAACACCCGCCCCACCGCGATCGCGCCGGCCGTGACCTGGACCGACCGCGTCGTCTTCTCGCGCAACGCCGTGTTCGGCGACGCCGACGACAGCACCGTCGGCCTCATCACGGCGAGCGGACCCTTCGAGGGCAACACGACCCGCATCATCACCCGCGCGTTCCCCGTCCCGTCGACGGATGGACCATTCCATGTGTTCGTCCGCACCGACGACGCGAACCAGATCCTCGAGTACGAGGGTGAAGCGGACAATCTCAGCCAACCGGCTCTGTCCACGGCGAACCACCCGCCGCGGCCCGATCTCGTCGTGACCGCGATCACAGCCCCCCCGACGGGCGTTGCCACGCAGCCGCTCACGCTGAGCTACACCGTGGCGAACAACGGCGAGATCCCGGCAAGCGGACTTTGGCGCGACTCCGTCACGGCGACCGTAGCGGGTTCGTCGGCGCCCCCAGTCACGCTTGGGCAGTTCTACCGGACGAGCGCGATCGCCAGCGGATCCTCCACGACCTACACGGAGACGGTGCTCCTGCCGCTTGCGCTGAGCGGCGAGGTCAGGCTGACGGTCACGACCGACAGCGATGCCCAAATCGCGGAGGGCGCACCCTCCCGCGAGGCGAACAACTCGCTGACCGACGACGCCGCGATCGCGGTGGCTGAGCCGCCGCTCGTCGATCTCGTGATCGAGTCCGTGTCCATTCCTACAAGCGGAAACGCCTCGGAGACCGTGCTGGTCGCGTGGGTCGGACGCAACGCGGGCGAGATCGCATCTCCCGTCTCGTGGATCGATCGCGTCTACCTCTCGACCGACACGACCTTCAGCCCCGACGACATGCTCGTCGGCACGCGCCTCCACGGCGGAGTCGTCCCGACGGAGGGCTTGTGGAGCGACTCGCTCGCGATCCAGCTGCCCGAGCTCACGACGCCCCGCTACGCCATCGTCGTGGCCGACGCCACCGACCTCGTCGAGGAGGGCTCTGCGGAAGGCAACAACGCAGGCGCAAGCACCGCACCGATCCAGATCTCCCCCGCGCCGCGCGCGAACCTGACGCCGACGATTACGGCAATGCCGTCCAGCTGGCAGTCTGGCGCGGGCGTCCAACTCGGCTGGCGCGTCGAGAACGGTGGCGCCGCCGCCGCGACCGGTCCGTGGACCGACGGCCTGTATCTCTCGCGCGACGCCACGCTGTCGGCGGACGACCTCTCGCTTCGCCTCCAGCAGTTCTCCGGCAGCGCCGCCCCCGGTGCGGCCTACGACCGCAGCGTCGCCGTCACGCTCCCGACCGAGTACGAAGGAGGTACGCGCTACCTCCTCGTCAGGACCGACATCAACGCGCAGGTCACGGAGGCCGACGAGTCCGACAACATCGTCGCGAGCGCTCCGTTCGAACTGCTGCCGACGCCAGCGCCCGACCTCGTGCCGTCGGCGCTCGCGACCACCACGAGCCCGCTGACCTTCGGCTCGCAGGCAACCTTCACCTTCACCGAGTCGAACACGGGAAGCGCCGCGGCCTCGACGGTGTGGACGAATCTCGTCACCATTTCGACCGATGCAACGCCCTCCGCGGACGACCAGCCCGTCGCGCTCGGCGCCACGGGCGGCGCGCCGATCGCCGCCGGCGGCTCCGCCACGCGCACGGTCACGGGGACGATTCCGCTCTCGAACGCGCTCCCCGAGAGGCAGTACTGGTTCATCGTCCAAAGCGACGTGAATGCTTCCGTCACCGAGCAACGCGAGAACAACAATGCGACCGCGTTCGGACCCGTGCTCGTCTCGCGGCCGCCGCTTGCGAATCTCGCGGCCGCTGTGGCGGCGGTCCCGGCCGAAGTCGGTGCCGGCGTCTCGTTCGCTGCCACGGTCGCGCTCACCAACAACGGCGCCGTGGCGACCTCCGTCACAACCTACGTCGCGATCTTCGCAGTCGAACCGAGCGGCGTCTCCACGCTTCTCCAGGAGTTCCCCGTCCCAGGTGAAATCGCGGCGGGCGAAACGAGATCCCTTGAGCGCTCGCTCGCTGTTCCGCAGCTTGCGAGCAACTCCTTCACGCTGCGGGTCTGCGCCGACCACCGCGACGCCGTCGTCGAGTCGAGCGAGAGCGACAACTGCGGCACGAGCGGTTCTGTGACCATCCGCCGTCCAAACCTCGTCGTCACAGCGGTCAGCGGCCCGTCCTCGGCGACGGCGGGCGACACGGTCGTCGTCCAGTACACGGTCGCCAACACGGGGAGCGGCGCGGCGACGGGATTCCGGGCGGAGAACATCGCGCTCTCGCTCGACCAGACCGTGGGCGCAGACCGCCTCGTCGCGACGAATCCGACGGTGACCCCGCTCGCGCCGGGCGCAAGCGTCGCGCGCACCGCCTCGTTCGTGATTCCCCCCGACCTCGAGGGAGCCTGCTCCTTCGTCGTCGTCGCAGATGCGACGGGCACGATCCTCGAGACCGACGAGACCGACAACGCGCTGCTTGCGGGAACGATCGTCGTCGCAGCGGCGGAACGGCCGAATCTCGTGGTTCTCGGCGTGACCATGCCCTCCACCGTGGTCGTCGGGCGGCCGTTCGCCATCGGCTACACCGTCCGCAACGCAGGGACCGCTCCCGCCCCGATGAACTGGGCGGACTCCGCGTTCCTCTCCCTGAACGCGACCCTCGGCTCGGACGACTTCCCCGCGGGAAGCGCCCCGCGCGTCGCTCCGCTCGCCCCGGGGGAGACCTACTCGGGCTCGATCAACGCGATCGCTCCGACCGCCGTCGGCGTCTACCGCGCGATTCTCCGCACCGACTCGTCGAACACCGTGCTCGAGGAGTCGCCATCGGGCGAGTTCGACAACATCGGCATCTCCTCCTCGTCGATCGCCGTTGCAGACGCTGAGGTTCTCGTCGAGGCGCTGGCCGCCGAGGTGACCTACCCGAACCCGATGCCCGTGCGGATCCGCACGGTCCTCGCTGGAACGAACACGCCCGTCGGCGGCATCCCGCTCACCTTCGCGACCATCGTGCGCGGCTATCCGATCACAAGCGAGGTCTCGACGAACGCATCCGGCGTCTACATGGCGGACATCCTGCCGACGCCCGGAATCGCCGGGCTGTATCGCTTCGGCGCCGCCGTGCGCGGCCGCCCCGTCGCTCCCACCGCACAAACGATCAGCTGGGGCGTGGACATCGAAGGACTTCCCCCTTCCCAGATCATCGCAGGGGCTGCCACGGTCCTCGGCACCGTGACCATCCGCAACTACGGCGATGTTCCCGTGAGCGGCCTGACACTGACAGCAGGCACCACAGCGCCTGGACTCTCCGTCGAGACGTTCCTGCCCAACGGCACCGTGCTTGGCCCGAACGAGGTCCGCATCGCGAACTACGCCATCACTGCGGCAAGCGGCGCCTCGAACGGCCTCGTGAGCTTCACGGTCGCGACCGACCGCACGGATCCACGCACGCGGCAACTGCCCGTGCAGGTGGTGCTGCCGCAGCCTGCGCTTGTCGCAAGCCCGACGCCCGTCCAGCGCTCCATGCTGGTGGGCGACACGAGCTACTTCAGCGTGACGGTCCGCAACCTCGGCACTGCCCCGACAGGACCGCTTGAAGTGCTTCTTTCGAGCGCACCGTGGCTCTCGCTGGTCACGCCCGCGACGCTCCCCGCACTCGCCCCCGGCGCGCAGACCTCGATCGATGTCCGGCTCTCGCCCGCCGAGAGCCTGCCGCTCGGCCCCTACAGCGCCACGCCCTTCCTCGTGGTGCGCGACCCTGCGAACCCGTCCGTGTCGGTCTCCGTGAACGGCGTCTTCACGGCGGTCAGCGACGCCCAGTCGACGCTCACGATCCGCGCGCGCAACGAGTTCAGCTACTACGGCGTGCCACCCTCGTATCCGAACGCGACGGTCGAGATCCGTCGCGCCGGCGAGTCCGCGCTCGTCGCGGGCGGCACCGTCGACGGCGAAGGCAACGCCACCTTCGACGACATCGAGGCAGGTCTCTACGAGATCCGCGTCTCCGCGCCGAACCATGGACAGTTCGCGCAGACGCGGCTGCTCGAACCGGGCGCGAACGAGGTCACGGCCTTCCTGCCTCGGCAGCTCGTGAGCTACCAGTGGTCGGTCGTGCCGATTCCGTTCACCGACGAGTATCGCGTCACGCTGAACCTCACATTCGAGACCAATGTGCCGGCGCCGGTCATCACCTGCAGCCCGATGATCATCGACTTCACGGAGATGACGCAGGAGTACGAGTATCGCGAGCTGCGCGTGACGAACCACGGACTCGTGGCGGCGGACAACATGCGCTTCCTCGTGCAGAACACGAGCGATCAGGAGGTCAGCGTCCTCAATCCGGAGCTCGGGCGACTCCTCCCGGGCGAGACGCGCGTCGTGCCCGTGCTGCTTCGAAACCAGCGGCTCGGCGGTGACGGAGGCGTCGCCGGCGGCGGTGGCAGCGGCTGCGGCGGACCCGGCGTCGCAATCGCCTGGGAGCTCACTTGCGACGATGTGAAGGGCTATTCGCTCTCGGTCGGCGTTGTCGCGACGAACTCGCCGGCATGCGGGCCGATCCCCTTCCCGCAGCTCTGGTGGGGAACTCCGGTCGGTGATGGCGGTCCGCGCCCGCCGAATCCGCCGGGGCCTGACGGTGGAGACGGCAGCACGCAAACGATCACGATTCCCATCGTGCCAGGCGGGACTGGGTCGAGTTCGTCCCAGCGCTGCGACGACTGCAAGGTCAACTGCGCTGCGCAGGCCGCGCTCACAGCCGCCAAGGCCGCAGCGAACGCCCTTGCGCCGAAGGCGGCCGGCGCGATCGCTGTCGCGGAGTGCTTCTCCTCGAGCTACGGCTTCGCCAGCGATGCCAGCGCCGCGGGCTTCGCCGGCTTCGTCTGGGACTGCGCGCTCTCGATACCGAAGAAGCTTGGCCCCGCAGGGACAGCCTGCGATGCGATCAAGACCCTGAACCTCTGCAGATGCCTCGTCGGAAGCCCAGGCGGCGGTGGCGGCCCTGGCTCGCCCGGCTGGCTGGTCAACAAGGCAGCGCAGTTCTGCGGCGGAACCGATCTCAGCGGGCTTGAGGAGCAGCAGTTCCCCACGGCGATTCCGAACGCCCAGTTCGACGATCCTGCGGTCCACGACCTCTACCTCGCCTATCGGCGCATCGACGACTTCGCGCTTCCGATCCACTACTTCTACGGCTCGCCTCGATTCGTGAGCTTCGAGTCGATCGAGGACGAGCAGGTCCTGCTCGACCTCACCCTCGCCATGATGTCGAGCGCCCGCGAGGAGAGCGTCGACGGTGCACGCGTCTCCGAGTCGGAGTTGGCCGAACTCCTCGCCATGCCGACCATCGCGACTGTCCAGCCGAGCGACATCCTCGACTGGGCGGCCCGCTGGAACCGCACGCTCGACTACAACGCCATGGGCTGGTTCAACGCGGCAGACGTCCCTCCGGGCTTCGACACCGACTTCGTCGAACAGGCGAAGATGCAGGAGTTCCTGCTTCTCGGCAAGGCGGCTGCGGACGAGTACCTCGCCATGGGCGTGGACGACCCCGCGCTCGACCTGCTGCGCTCGATCGAGAACCTCGATGATCGCGTCCAGGAAGGCCAAGGGCTCTGCGTCTCGGTGGGCGTCGAGCTCAGCCAGACGGTCTCCGTGGTGCGCCAGGCCTTCAGCGCGACGCTCGTTCTCGACAATGGAACCGACGGCGTGATCGAGGGGATCGAGGTCGACCTCGACATCAGGGACCTCGAGGGCGTCGACCGCTCGGGCCGCTTCGCGGTGCTCGGTCCGGCCGTCACGGGCATGGCCGACGTCGACGGCAACGGCCAGCTCGCCGCGGGCAGCTCAGGATCCGCGGTGTGGACGCTCGTTCCCGGGGACTCCGCGGCGCCGAACGGCCCCGCCGCCTATCGCGTCAGCGGACAGATCCGCTATGCCTCGCAAGGGCAGGTTGCCGTGATCCCGCTCTTCCCCGTCACGATCACAGTCTATCCAAATCCAAGTCTTTCACTTCAATACTTCATCGAGACACGCGTATACTCAGACGATCCGTTCACGCCGGAAATCGAGCCGACCGTCCCGTTCTCGCTCGGACTGTGGGCGAAGAACAACGGCGGCGGCACGGCGGGTAGCGTCACCGTCGAAAGCGCGCAGCCGGTCATCACCTCGAACGAGCTCGGGGCGCTGATCGACTTCCAGCTGATCGGCGCACAGGTGAACGACACGCCGATCTCCCCGTCGCTCGCAGTGAACATGGGCGACATCCTCCCCGGCGAGGTCGGCGTCGCGCAGTGGCTGATGATCTCGTCGATCCAGGGCGAGTTCACGGGCTACTCGGCCACCGTCCGCTCGATCAACGGCTTCGACGAGCCCGAGTTCTCGATCGTCGACGAGGCGGCCGTCAACGCCATGACGCACGTCGTCCGCGCGGACGAGCCGCTCGACGACGGGAAGCCAGACTTCCTCGGAAACCTGACCCTCGACGCCGAGGAGCTTCCCGACCGCATCTATCTTTCTTCGGGAGCGATCGAGCCCGTGGTCGCGGAGATCACGGCGTCGGTCACCGTCGTCGGGGAGTCCGCGCTGATCGAGGCCACGCCGTCGAACGCGTGGAAGTACATCCGCATCGTCGATCCGTTCGAAGGCTCGCGGCGCGTCGAGTCCGTGACCCGTTCCGACGGCAAGCAGATCCGACTCGGCGACAACGCGTGGCAGACCGCCTACATCACGCGCGACACGGCGGAGCCCCAGGCGCGCCGCTTCATGCACATCTTCGATCGCGGCGGCAGCGGCGTCTACGAGGTCATCTTCGCCTCCGACGCGGAGTCGCCGCGCGTGGACCGCTGGCTGAGCATGAAGCAGCACGGCGCCGCGGGCGAACTCGGGCTCGAGCTCCCATCGGCGGGTCTCGCCGTCGAGACCCGTTCGGGCGGCCTCGAGGAGCTGGTGCTCAGCTTCAGCGAGGCGCTCGACCCGGGCTCGATCAACGCCACGAGCGTGGCGGTGACCGCCTACGACGCGGCAGGGCTCGAGGTCGATGTTCCCGTGGCCGACCGCACGCTCGAACTTCGCCTCGGCGACCAGTTCGCCACCATCCGCTTCCCGACGCCCCTTCCGAACGGCCTGCGCTACTGCATCCGCCTCGTGGGCGTCACGGACCTCGCGGGCAATGCGCTCGACCAGTCGAGCGCAAGCATCGATCTCGTGGTCCTCGAGGGCGACATCACGGGAGATGCCCGTGTCACCGTGAACGACGCGGGCGCGATCGGAACGCTGCTTGGGACAGCAACGATCGACCCGCTCAACCCCTTCCATGTCCGAGGCGACCTGAACCGCGACGGCGCGATCACCAGCGCGGACGCAGCACGAATCGTGGCGGCGTTCGGAGCCGACCTCCGCTTCGCCGTGAACCCATGCGCGAACCAGGGCCTCGCGGGCGCGTCATGGGCTGGCGGTGGCGACGCGGGCGGCACGAGCGCCGACGGCGTGAACTCCACGGCGTCGGCGGCCGCGCAGCCTGCCCTCGGCGTCGGACCCTTGCGGAACGCATCGGAGCGCGCTGCGCAGGGGCGCGGGCCGAAGCTCTTCATCTCGGCCGTGCGCGGAGACGAGACCGAGTCACGCACGCTCCAGGCGCTTGCGGGCCTTGTTGCCGTCCGTTCGCGCACGCTCGACGAGGTGGAGCTTGCCGTGATGCTCGCGTCGTACGGGCTCGTCGAAGCCGTCGAGGCCGACGCGATCCGTCCTGCGGATGCGTGGCGCGCCGTGATCGTTCCGCAGCCCTTCTCGGGCGATGCGGCTCTCCTCGCGCTCATCGAACTCCTCGCAGAGCAGGAGATCGAGTGCGCCATGGTCGTCGAGACGGAGGATGGCTCGCGCGCCGCCATGCTGCCCGAACTGCGCGTCGCGCTCCGAGAGGGGCTTCCGGGCGACTGGGCGGACCGCATGCTCGACACGGTGCTCGGAAAGCATGCGGTGCGCTACGGGATCTCCCGACTCGGCCAGCGCGCCGTCATCTCGCTCGAGCCAATGTTCGGACGCGCCCTCTCGGAGGTCGCTGCAGCGCTCGCGCGACGAACGGAAGTCCTGTCCGTCGAGATCACGCTCGCCCCGCTTGATGCGGCAGCGCGCGACGACGGCGCCGTCGCGCAGATCGATCCGAAGCGCGAGTCGGGGGAAGAGAGCCACGAGGGAGATAGCCACGAGGGAGATAGCCACGAGGCAATCAGCTACGAGGCAACCAGCCACGAGGAGCAGAACCAATGAGCACCCGAGAGACACAGAAGGCTTCCTTCCAGCGCCTTGCCGCGTGGACCGTCGCCGCGGGCACGGGCCTGGCGGGCGCCGCCCACGCGCAGGACGCGTCGATGCGCGTGACGCTTGGCGGCGGCCAGCCGATCGCCTACGTCGCTCGCGGAACGACGGTCGACGTCGTCGTGCGGGTCGATTCGCCGATCGCCATCGAGTTCAACGCTGCGCTCTGGCGCCTCGTCTCGACCACGGAAGGCGTGGTGATCACGGACTACGCGTGGACCCCGCCCTTCCTCACGCGCGCAGGCGGCGACTTCAGCCTCAGCGGGGCGCCCCTTCCGCTCGTGGTCATGGACGACACGCTGGTCGGCCCCGCCTATCCACCCGATACGGCTGACGTCGAGTTCGGCAACTTTGACTTCTTCGCGGCGGTGCCCAATGGCCCGCTCATGACGCTTCGACTGCGTGTGCCGCAGAAGATGGCAGCGGGCTCGCAGATCTTCGTGGCGGCCGTTCCCGATCTCTTCACGCTCGGCTTCCTGCCGATTCCCGTGGTCACGGGCGCACCGCTGCGCATCGAGGTGCTGGATGCTCCCGATCCAGGAGACCTCAACAACGATGGAGTCGTCAACTCTTCCGACCTCACCACCCTGCTCGGGGCATGGGGAGCGGCGACTGGCGACGGAGCGCGGGCGGACCTGAATGGCGACGGACAGGTGAACGGGCAGGACCTCACGATGCTGCTCGCCAACTGGAGCGCGTGAGTTCACCCCGACGCTGACGCATGTTCGTTGCCTGAGGCCACCCTACGCCTCGATCGCTTCCTCGCTCGCGCGGCGTGCGCCCCACTGCTTCGGCTTGCGCCGCTCGGGTGTCCAGCCACCCTTCACGCGCACGCCGTCCGTGCCGACGATCCGCCGCAGCGCGTCGAGCAGCGACGGCTCGGGAACCACGCGCAGGCGATGCGAGTGAAGCGTCGTGCGCCGCGCCTCGCGGTCAAGGTGCACCACAACGTCGACAGGACGCCCCTCCGCGAGGGCCGCACCGCTCGAGGCCTGCTTCAATAGTCCCGCCACCATCTCGAGCGTCCCTTCGGCGGCCTGCTCCGCGTCGCCCATGCAGTCGACCGCGACCTCGAGCCGCGTGCCGAGATGGCGCTCCGCGTCCTCCATGGCGATCACGCGGTCGACGATGATGTTCGGCTCGCCCCGCGCGCGATCGAGCGCGCCCACGAGAAGCACAGCGCGGTCCGTCGCGACGAGATGCCCGAACTTCGCGAAGGCATCCGTGAAGAGCACAGCGTCCATCGTCGCCTCGCGGTCCGCGATCCCAAGCACCATCATCTTCGAGCCGGGGTTCTTCCCCTTCTGCGTGACCACGACGCGCGACCGCGCCACGAGCCCCGCGACCACGCACGGCGTGTCCTGCGGCGCCTCCATCAGCGTCTTGACGTCGGCGGTCGCGAAGGCGTCCGTCTGCGCGCGCCACGCGTCGAGCGGGTGGCCAGAGACGTGGAACCCGAGCGCCTCCTTCTCGTAGCGCAACACTTCCGTCGGCTCCCACGGCGCGACCTGCCGCAGCGTCGCGGCCGCCGTGCCCTGCCTCGGCGCAGCGGCCTCGAACGCGCCGAAGAAGGTCTCCTGTCCGCCCGCACGGTCCTTCGCGAGGCTCTGCCCCGCTGCGATCGCGCTCTCGAGGCTTGCGACCATCGCTGCCCGCCGCTCCGTACCGTGCAGCGAGTCGAAGCATCCTGCCTTCACGAGGCCCTCGAGGCCCGCCTTGTTGATCGAGCGGCTGTCGACCCGCTCGCAGAAGTCGAAGATCGACTTGAACGGCCCGCTCTTTCGGCGCTCATCGATGATCGCACGGATCGCGCCCGCGCCGATCCCCTTGATCGCCTTGAGTCCGAAGCGGATGTGGCCGCGCCATGCGTGCGGCTTCTCGCCGGGCGGATAGACGACCGCGAAGTCCTCCTCGGACAGATTGACATCGGGCGCGCGCACCTCGACGCCGATGTGCGGCTTCTTCGGGCTGTGGTCCGGGTAGAAGAGCCTGCGGCAGTCGTCGAGGTAGACAGACCACTCCTCGACCTTGCGCGCCTGGCTTTCGAACGACAGCACCGCCGACATGTAGTGCGCGGGGAAGTAGGTCTTCAGGTACGCGGTCTGGTACGCGATGATCGCGTAGCCGGTCGAGTGGCTCTTGTTGAAGCCGTAGCCTGCGAACTTGAGGATCAGCTCGAAGAGCTCGACCGCCTTCGCCTCGGGAAGCCCGCGTTCGCCCGCGCCCTTCACGAAGTCGGCGCGCGCGCCGTTGATGACATCCTGCTTCTTCTTCGAGATCGCCTTGATGACGGTGTACGCGCCGCGCAGCGGAATGCCGCCGAGGTGGTGCAGGACCTGCATCACCTGCTCCTGATACACCATGATCCCGTAGGTCTCGGCGGTGAAGCGCTCGACCACCTCATGGACCTTCGGCACGGACTGACGGCCGTGCTTGCGCGCGTTGTAGTCGGGAATCAGGTCCATCGGGCCCGGCCGGAAGAGCGCGTTCGCCGCGATGAGGTCCTCGAGTCGGTCGGGCTTCATGTCGACGAGCAGCTTCTTCATGCCGCCCGATTCGAACTGGAAGACGCCGTTGGTGTCGCCGCGGCGGAAGAGCTCGAGCACGCGCTGGTCGTCGAGCGGAATCCTGTCGAGATCGAGCGGATCGAGCACCGTCTCGCCCGCCGCCGCGCGCCTCGCGTCGGCCTCGCGCCCAACCGCGCGGAAGATCTCCTCCGCAGGCAGCGTCTCGCGGATCAGCTTCTTCGCGAACTCGATCGTCGAGAGCGTGCGAAGCCCGAGGAAGTCCATCTTGAGAAGGCCGACCTTCTCGCAGGTCGGGCCGTCCCACTGCGTGACAGCCTCCTCCGCGCCGCCGGCCGCGCGGCAGAGCGGAACGATGTCGTCGAGCGGCCGCGTCGCGACGATGACGCCTGCGGCGTGCACGCCTTGGTTGCGCGCGTGGTCCTCGAGCCCGCGCGCATGGTCGAAGACGCGCGCGACCTTCGCGTCGGCCGAGATCATCTGCGCGATCTTCGGCTCCTTCGCGATCGCCTCCTCGATCGTGATGTCGAGCTCCGCGGGAATCAGGTTCGCGAGGTTCTGCCCTTCCGCGGGCAGGAAGCCCATCACGCGCGCGACGTCCTTCACAGCGGCCTTCGCCTTCAGGCGGCCGAACGTGATGATCTGCGCGACATGCCCGTACTTCCTTCGGACATAGTCGATGACCGACGCGCGGCCATCCTGGCAGATGTCGATGTCGATGTCGGGGTACTCCGAGCGGTCGGGATCGGTGAAGCGCTCGAAGAGAAGCCCATACTTCTCGGGGCACGCGTTCGAGAGGCCGAGCACATAGCCCGCCATCGTGCCCACGCCCGAACCACGCGCGTTCGCGGGAATCCCGCGCTGCCGCGCCCAGTTCACGAAGTCCCACACGATGAGGAAGTACGCGCTGATCGACTTGTCGGCGAGGATCGAAAGCTCGCGGTCGAGCCGCGCGCGGATCGCGGGCGTCACGCCGTCGTGGCCGTAGCGCCAGATCAGGCCCGCCTCGCAGAGGTCGCGCAGCGCGCGGTCGCAGCCGGTCTTGAGATCGGCGGGGCTTTCCTTGTCCTTCGTCGCGTCGAACGGCAGCGTCTCGAACAGGCGGCAGTACGCCTTGAACCACTCGGTCAGGTCGCCGTCCTTCTCGGGAGCGTACTTCGGCCCGACGCCCGGGTGCTTCACCTTGACGACGGGCGCGTGATTCTCGCCCTTCGGCAGCTTCACATCGCAGCGCGCCGCGATGCGCGCGGTGTTCGCAAGCGCCTCGGCGTCCTCGGCGTCCGGGAAGAGCGCGCGCATCTCCTGCGGACTCTTCACATAGAGGGACTCCGGGTACTTGATGCGGTTGGACTCGTCCTTCATCCGCTGCATCGAGATGCAGCAGAGCGTGTCGTGGACATCGTGGTCCTCTGCGCGGAGGAAGTGCGCGTCGTTGTCGATGACGAGCGGAAGACAGAGTTCCTTGGCCAGCTTGCGCAGCCACGGGTTGATCTCCTCCTGCTCGGGCACATGGCGCTGGAGCTCGATGTAGAAGCGCGGCTCGCCCTTCTCGTTCGGCTTGAAGTTCGCGGCGTGCCACTTCGCCTCGTCGACTGCGCGCTGCCAGAAGACGGGATCCTTGCCCGACTTCACGAAGTCGGTCAGGTGCGACGCGATCGACGAACCGAGGTGGCCGTTGATCGCGATGACGCCGTCGCCCCACTGAGCGAGGGTCGACTTGTCCATGCGCGGCTTGTAGTAGAAGCCGTTGAGGAACGCGTCCGACGAAAGCTTGAGCAGGTTGCGCCAGCCCGTGATGTTCTCGGCGAGGAGCACGAGGTGCCAGCCGCCGTCCTTCTCGCCCGTGTGCGTCTTGTCGCGGCGGTCGCCCTGCTTGCCGTCGCGGTCGACGGCGACATACGCCTCGATCCCGAGGATCGGCTTCACGCCAGCGTCCTTCGCGGCGAGGTAGAACTCCATCGCGCCGAAGAGGTTGCCGTGATCGGTGACGGCGACCGCGTCCATGCCCAGTTCCTTCACGCGCTTGAGCAGCCGCTCGACGGTGTTTCCGCCATCGAGCAGCGAGTACTCGCTGTGAAGATGCAGGTGCGCGAAGGTCGAAGTGCCGCCCGCGGCGGCCGCTGGTCCGTCAGCCATCTTGCTCGTCCTCTGTGGTGTCGGAGTTCCGACGCGCCGCAGTCTACGGGAAACCCGCTGCGCTCGACGCGTGCCTCACCCGCCGTCGCGCGGGGGAATCACGCGGACATTCTCGCGGCCGTCGTCGCCGCGCCGCTCGACGCGCACGGTCGTCCTCGGGCCGACGCCGAGCACCGTGCGCGCGATCCAGCCGACGAGCGCCGCCACCAGCGCGAAGGCGACGACCACAGCGGCGCAACCGAGCACGAGGACAAGCGCGACCAGCGCAAGCGCGAGGATGATGACCGCGACGGGAATCGCCACGACGAAGGTCAGCGCGCCGATGAGGATGCGCTCGAGCGGCCCAGCGTCCGCACGCACGCGCCACGGCGTGCGCACGCGGAAGCGCGACGCAGCGTCGCGGCCCACGGTGAAGACTCGGAAGCCGCCGAACCGACCACCTGGCCCGCCTCCGAACGCGCTCATGCAAGCCACCTCGCGCGCATCGCGCGTGCGACGGGCCCGGGCACGCCGCCGCCGACCTCGTGCCGTTCGACGCGCACGACGGGCAGCACGCCCCAGCTCGAGTTCGTGAGGAAGACCTCGTCGGCCGACAGCAGATCGTCGATCGATAGCGCAGCGCGCTCGACAGTGCGGCCCTCCGCCTCGGCCCACATGAGAACGCGCGCCCGCGTGACGCCTGGAAGGACGGGTGCGCGCATCGCGCCATCGGGTTCCTCGCCGCGCGCGAACGGCACGCGCAATCGCCCGTCCTGCACGAGGAACACGCTCGACACGCTGCCGCTCGCAAGTTGATTCGCCACCGTGAACCAGAGCGCCTCCGCGCAGCCCGCCTCCGCGGCGCGCTGCACGGCCGCAATGCGCGGCCAGTACATCAGCGTCTTGTGGCCCGCGAACGAGTCGAGCGGATTCGCGCGGTCGACCGCCACCGACACCGCCACGCCCTTCTCGAAGAGTTCATCGGGGTAGCGCGTCGGCGGCTGGACATGGATGGCGACGGTCGGAGTCGGCTGGGGAGTCGGCGCGGGCGCGGGCGCCTTCTCGCCCGACGCGTTCGCCCCCGCGAACGGCCGCCCCATGTCGCCTGCGGTCAGCGTGATGCGGATGCGCGCATCGCGAAGGCCGCTCTTCGCCAGCGCATGCTGCACAGCCTCCGCAAGCGGCTCGACCTTCAGCGGGTCGAAGAGCCGCAGCTCGCGCGCGCTCGTCGCCAGGCGCTCGAGGTGCGCCTCGAAGCCGAGCACGGCGCCCTCGCGCGCAAGCATGGTCTCGAAGAGGCCGATTCCATGCTGAAATCCAGCGTCGAAGAGGCCGACTCGCGCCTCCGCATGCTCGACGAACCTGCCATTGATCCACGCGGTCATGGTGCGGCTCCTGCGGGCGTAACGGGGTCGAGCCGCGCCACGCCGACGACCTCGGGGCGCGCGTCGAGGATCGCGATCGAAAGCGCGACGCCTTCGCCGGAACCACAGCGGATCTCGACCGACTGGATCCACGGCATCGTGCCGTCGGCCATCAAGGGCCCTGCGACGCGATAGGCAAGCGCCCCGCCGCCATCCTCGCGGACGCAGGGCGGCGCAAGCGACGCGAAGACGGTGTCGATGGTCGGAGCGACCGCCTTCGGAACGGGGTTCCCCGCGCGGACGGCGGCGACGACCTCCCGTGCCACCGCCTCGTAGGCCGCGGGATCCGCAGGTGCCGTCGAGGCGACCTGCCCGCGTGACAAGAGATAGATCGCTCCCGCGACGCCGAGCGTCACGAGCGGGTAGGCGAACTTTCGGCGGGCGATGCTTCGGTCCATGGCAGGGGCGACAGTGTACGCCTCGTGAACGGCACTGGTATCCTCAGGGCGATGATCAGCCACGCGTGCGGCTCCTGCGGAAAGATGCTCGATTCCGCGTCCCGCAGCTACTCGAGCGACCTGCGCATGTGGATCGCCCGCTGCGGCCGCTGCGGGCTTGCCGTGCGCTGGTCTCCCCGCGCGGCGCGCGACCCCGCCCGCACCTGGGCGCGCCTGCGCACGCTCAATCTGCGCCTCGGCGTCGCGCTCACGCTTGCGCAGGTCGCGGGCCTCCTTCTCTTCGGTATGGCGGCACTTCTCGTCGAAGGCAGGATGAGGCCGTACGGCAACGATTTCGTCGACTTCCTCGCCTCCCCGTTGACGGTGCTGGTCCTGGTCACGGCTGCGCTGAGCGGCCTCGCCGGGGCTGCGATGGCGCCGCACAAGCGGGTGCTCGCACGCACGGTAGCCGCGTGGCTCGTCGGCGTCGTGCCCGTGCCCCTCGTCCTCGGAGGCCTGTTCGCCCCGGCGATGGCCTACGAGTTCCTCCACCAGCTTCCCCCGTTCGGTCGAACAGGAACCTTCGCTCCAGGCGGGCCTTTCTCGGTGGCCGTCGCCTTGTCGCTCGTTTCATTCATGCTCTCGATTCCACTCGGCGCGGCGGGCGGCGCGCTGCTTGGTCCGATCGCCATGAGCGCGACAAGGCGCCGAGCGCGCGAACTCCGCGCAACCGCGCCCGCAACGAGAGAAGTCGTCGGAGGACGAGCATGAGCGACAGAAACCCGCGAGACGAAGTCCGCGAGACGGTCTCGGGCGACCGACTCTGCATGCAGTGCCTGCATCCGCTTGCCGGAAGCGCCGTCTCGCGCGAGCCCGCGACGGGCCTCCTCTACTGCCGCTGCGTCGAGTGCGGCACGGCCGCCGCGCTCCTCGAGTATCCGACGATCACCCCGTGGATGCGGCGCATGAAGTCAGTCGCCGCCGCGTTCTTCGTCACGGTCGTGCTCATCGCGGGCCTCGGCGGCATCGGCATCGGCGGACTCTTTCCAAGCGTCGTGCAGGAAATCGCGGGCGAGGCATCGGCGGATGCGCTCGTCGAGTCGTACCGACGGTCCGGCGGCTCGACGCGCGACCCGAACCAGCAGTTTGACAACGGTCGTTTCGCCATCGCGGACAGGGCGTGGCTCGAGACGGACGCCGGGCGCAGCGCTCTCCGGGCCTCGCGCTTCAGCGTCAGCGCGCTGGCTCCGTTCCTCGGGCTCGCGCTCCTCGGGTGCACGCTGCTCCTGCCCGTTGCGTTCCTCCTCGGACTCCTCTCGATGCGACGGCATCCGCTCCTGCGGGCGGCGGTCGGTGCGCTGATCCCGTCGATCGGCGGCGTGATCGCCGTGGCTGGGGTCGTCTCGCTCGCCCACCTCCGCGTCGGCCTCGGGCCCGCGCAGAACATCAGCTGGATGCGGTACTGCGCCGCCGAGAACGGGCCGTTCTTCGCGGTGCTGATGTGCGTGTCACTTGCCCTCTTCTCGGCGCTCGTCGCCGCGGTGGCGGCACCGCTCGTGGCTGCGATGCTCCGCTTTGTTCTTCCGCCCCGAGACAGACGGCTCGTCGCGTGGATCTGGGAGTGGCGCGGAAAGCCGATTCCCAAGGACTGATCCTGCTACCCTTCCCGACCCGCTCGAACCACGCGCGGGCCCGACGCGGAGCCTCCTCCTCCGCGTTCTTTCGCGTCGCTCCGCAATCATCCGCATGTCGCTCGTCACGCTCGCAAACCTCCGCTTCGGTCACGGCACACGCCTCCTTCTCGACGGCGTGAGCGGTTCGATCCACGAGGGCGAGCGCATCGGCCTCGTCGGTCGCAACGGCTGCGGCAAGAGCACGCTGTTCAAGCTGATCGCAGGGCTCCTCAAGCCCGACGACGGCGAAATCCAGATCGCGCGCACCGTGCGCATCGGCTACCTCGAGCAGGATCCGCGCCTCCCGCAGGAGAAGACGCTGCGAGGCGCGGCCGCCGAGGCGTTCGCGTCGATCGAGCAACTCAAGCAGGAGCTCGACGGCGTCTACGAGCGCATGGCGACCGCGGAGCCCGATGAACTCGAGAAGCTCATGAACCGCCAGGTCGCGATCGAGGAGGCGATCGAGGCCGCGGGCGGCTACGCGGTCGACCACAAGATCGACGCCGCGCTCCACGGCCTCGGCTTCACGGACGAGGACTTCGAGCTCCCGATCAAGGGCCTCTCGGGCGGCCAGAAGGCGCGTCTCGGGCTCGCGCGGCTCCTCCTCTCGAGCCCCGACCTCCTGCTTCTCGACGAGCCGACCAATCACCTCGACATCGAGGGGCGCCGCTGGCTCGAGGACTTCCTCGCGGACGAGTTCAAGGGGAGCGTCGTGCTCATCTCGCACGACCGCTGGCTCCTCGACCGCGTCGTGACGCGCATCATCGAGATCGACCGCGGCGTGCTGCGCGAGTACCCGGGCAACTACGCGGCCTTTCGGGCCCTCCGTGTGGAACGCATGCTCACGGTCGAGCGCCAGCACGAGAAGCAGCAGGACAAGATCCGCCAGGAGCAGGCGTTCATCGACCGCTACAAGGCGGGCCAGCGCGCGAAGCAGGCGCGCGGCCGCGAGACGCGCCTCGAGCGCTTCAAGCAAGATGCGCTCGTCGAGAAGCACGCAGAGATGGGCGTGATGAACCTCGATCTCCCCGACCCGCCGCAGATGGGCGACTTCGCGTTCGTCGCCGATGGCATCTCGAAGTCGTTCGGCGACCGCGTCTGCTTCAGGAACCTCACGCTCTCGGCGCGGCCGGGCGACAGGATCGGGATCATCGGCCCCAACGGCGCGGGAAAGACCACGCTCGTCCGCACGCTGCTTGGCGATCTCGAGAGCGATTCCGGCGAGATCAAGCGCTCCCCGCGCCTTTCAATCGGATGGTTCCGCCAGACGCAGGACCACATCGACCGCCAGCAGCTCGCGTGGGAGTTCCTGCAGAACACGATCCGCTCGCTCGAGGGATCTCCCCGCGCGAGCGAGCAGGAAGCGCGCAACCTCGCGGGCGCGTTCCTCTTCACGGGCGAGGAGCAGGACAAGGCGATCGGCGATCTCTCGGGCGGCGAGCGAGGCCGGCTCGTGCTCGCGTCGCTCATCGCGAGCGCCAAGAACCTCCTCGTCCTCGACGAGCCGACGAACCACCTCGACATCCCAAGCGCAGAGCGCCTCGAGGAGGCGCTCGACAAGTTCGGCGATGTCGACAAGACGCGCATCGGCGGCAAGGGCGGCCACGGCGGCGTGCTCCTCTTGATCTCGCACGACCGCGCGCTTCTCGACGACGTGTGCGACAAGCTCGTCATCCTCGACGGCGAAGGCAATGCGCGCGTCTTCGAAGGCACCTACCGCGAATGGGAGGCGAAGGCGAAGGCCGAGAAGGCCGAGGCCGAACGCGCGAAGCGGCCCGCTCCCAAGCCACAGGCGAAGCCCGCGGTGTCGGCGGCGCCCGCGAACAAGCCGCAGGCCACCCAGCCGAAGAAGTCCCGCTTCGGCGGCCTGCAGCTCGAGAAGATCGAGCAGCGCATCGCCGACATCGGCCGCGAACTGCGCGAGATCGACCAATCCTTTGCCGATCCCAAGGTCGCGAGCGACATTGCGCGCACCAAGAAACTGATGTCGCGCCGCGAGGAACTCGGCGCCGAGCAGGAGGAGCTCGAGGCGGAGTGGCTGCGTCGCGCCTGAGCGGCCGCCGCGTGGCTTGAGCGGCCGCCGCGTGGTTTGAGCGGTCGCCGCTGCTCGGGTCGGCCTCATGGGGCCTCTCACGGAGGCGCGGAGGCACAGAGGCGGACAGGCGTGGTCTCTCACCTGTTTCGTGCGGCTCGCGTCCAGATTGAAACGGTGGCCTCTTCTCCGTACCCCAGTGAGAGGCATCCTCGTCGAACGCAGCACGCTACGACGCCAGCGCGCCAGTCGCGAGCGCTCAAGTCGCCTCACGCTCGATAGAGCACGGTTCCAGAGGAGTCGCGGATCTCGACAGTGCCGCGTCGGGCGAGCTCCACGGGCATCTCGCAGATCTTGCCAAACCCCGCGCCATCTAGCTTGAAGTGGTGCGAGAAGGAGAGACCGAGTTCCGCATCACGGACGACGAGCTCAAGCCGTCCCGGGTCGACGCCGATGCCAAGCACCGCGACCCGCCCCGATTCGACGTCGACATAGACGGATCCGCTTCCCTTCGCCGCAGGATCCACGGCGACAAGGGGGCGATGCTGCGCGCGTCCGAAGTCGAAGCCGGCGAGCTCGGTCGCAGCCGCACGCATGTCCGCGTCGATCGCCTCACCCACGGTGAAGCGGGCGATCTTTCCGCTGGCATCGATGTAGAGCCAGTTGAAGAAGAGCGACACACCGAGTCCGGCGAGCAGGATGAACGACGCGACACGCCAGTAGGGCTGGCGAACGGACTGCATTCGGTCGCGCTCGCGCGAGATCCCGTCGATGATCGACCGCACTTCGTCGAACGAGAAGCGCTCTCCCCGAGACGCGCCCCAAGCCTGGCGAGGCCCGATGGTGGCGATCGGCGCGGCAGCACGCGACTCCTCCTCGGACACGTGCACGACGCGCGCGATCGTCCGCAGCCGCAAGGACTCGGGCGGCACCTCGGAGCTTCGGAGTAACGGCGTCGTGGCGATGCGCTCCTGAAGCGCGCGCACCTCGGACTGCACGGATGGCGGCGCTGCCTCGAAGAGACGCTCAAGACGGTTCGCCGCGACAGGATCCTGTTCGCGGTCGATGAGGGCGAGGGCCTCGAGCTCGGCCAGTTCGAGAAGCTCTGTCCGGTCGCGATCCACCCAAGACGACGCTCCGGGCACCTCGGGTTCGCCGCCCACCGGAGCCGCTCCCCGTGAAGACCCCCGTGAAGACCCCAGCGAAGGCCCCAGTGAAAACTCACGGCCGACGGCATCGAATGAAGATGGGTTCTCCCGCCGAGACGGTCCGCGGTTCGCGGCATCGTCGTCGCTGGGCTTCCAATCAGACATCACGCACAACCCCTGCGAAAGGCAAACACTCCGGTGTGGCGCGCGACGAACAGACGCCGCGCGCGGAGGGAGCCGGAACCTCCAAATCCTGCGAACGCGCTGTACGCCTCGCTGCGGGCAGCGGTTGCGGCCTTGGCCTGTGTTTCTCGGGATTGAAACGGCCGACTCATGCCCTACCCCCGTTGCGCTCGGCGCCGCTTCCGCCATCGATGCCCTCGAGGTCGCGGAGGCGCGCCAAGCCTCGGCTCAGCGCGCTCTTCACGGTCCCGAGCGGCGCGTCGAGCTGACCTGCGATCTCGCGGAGGCTGAAGCCCTGAAGGTACGCGCGCTCGATAACGGTCCTCTGGAGTTCGGGAAGTCGATCCAACTGGCGGATCAGCCGTTGGCGAGTCTCGTCGCTCTCCCCCTCGCTCGGAACCCCAACGGGACCCCCGCCCCTGCGCACGGTGTCTGCATCCATCCGCGTTTCGTCGAAAGCCACCCGATCGGGCCTCACCGCCTGGCGGCGGAGCCGGTCGATCAGATGTCGCCGCGTGATCAGCATCACCCAGGTGACCAGCTTGGCCCTGTTCGGATCGAAGCGGTCGGCGGTCCTCCACAGCCTGACGAACACCTCCTGCACGGCGTCGTCCGTCTCGCTCCGCGCGCCGAGGACCTGACGCGCGGTCTGGAACACGAGCACGCCGAAGCGGGCATAGAGCTCCCCGATCGCGGCCTCGTCGGACGCCGCGACCCGCTGCATGAGCTGCCAGTCGATGTGTTCCTGGCTCGACAAGGAAGGTACCCCACGAAAATCTAGCGTGGATCGGTCGGAAATCCAGACCAAAACCTTTAAACCCACCAGTTCGGAGGTATTCTCCCGTGGTCTTCGAGGCACGCTCCCGATGGTGTGAGGAACGCGCTGAGGGTTTGGTGTGGGGATGGTCGCGGACGTTCGGTTGCGTGTTGGTGGCATCCCGAGCGGCCGGCGAGAGGTCGGAAGGCCGGAGATTCCTCAGTCAGGCAGCCGCAGATGCAACCCCAGACGCACACACGCTTCGAACGCGTGCGACCAGGCGGATCGCTTGGCTGCGAGGGATCGCTCTTTCCCGCTGACTCTCCCGCTGACTCTCCCGCTGACTCTCCCGCTGACTCTCCCGAGATGCGCTGCCCCGCATCGGCGCGGCGACACGGGTCGATCCTGCAGCGCGGCTTCACCATCCTCGAGCTTCTCGTCGTCATCTCGATCGTGTCGATCCTCACAGCGATCCTGATGCCGGCGCTCGCCCGGGTTCGCGACGCTGCGCAGCGTGTGCAATGTGCGAGCAATCTCAGGCAGATCGGCTGCGCGCTCGTCGACTACGGCGACGACCACCGAGACCGCCTTCCGAACCTCGATGTCATCCAGACCTCCGACCCGAACAACGTCAAGTTCGCGGAGGCCATGACCCTCACCGACCTGCAGGGGATGGGGGTCGACGGGCTCGGCCGCCTGCTGTTCGGCCCGATCACAGGCTCGTACCTGCAGACTCCCGAGGTCCTCTACTGCCCGAGCCACCGCGGAGATCATCCCTTCGAGCGCTACGAGCGCGCGCTGATGGGGATCGGACCAAGGACGCCGGGCGCTGCGATCTACTGCAACTACCACTATCGGGGCACCTTCGATCCTGTGACGCGGAGGCATCTGCCTCGTCCGCTGGCGCCCGAGACTGTGCTTGTGGTGAATGGGCTTCGCACCCGCTCCGACTTCAGCCATGTCGATGGGACAAACCGCCTGAAGGCCGACTGCTCCGTCGACTGGTACGCCGACACCGCGAACGCCATCTATCGGGCACTCCCCGTGGAGCCGCCCGTGAACGCGCAGCCCGATCTCTTCAGCGTGCTGTGGGACAGGATCGACAAGGGCGGACGCCAGAGCGCAGAACCCTGAGCGGCGCAGCGTCGGACGCTACCGTCGGCTCAGATCCACGACCTGCAGCCGATGCCGCTCGACTCCCGGGTCCACGATCTCGGATCGCGCGGGCTTCCACCGTCCTCCGACGAGCGCCAGATCGATTGCCCACCAAGGGCGCTCCCGGTGATAGGTTCCGCCCCAGCCTGAGCCCGCCGCCGCGAAGGCCTCGTCGTACCCAGCGCCGAACCCGCGCAACGATGCGCTCCCGCGGGTGATGTTGAAGTCGCCCACGATGACATCGGGAGCTTCGCCCGACTCCCCGGACGCCCCCGCCGCTCGCTGCGCCGCAAGCGCGCCGGCGACCGTGGTGACGGTCTGCCAGCGCGAGCGCCATGGATCGCTCGGAAGGTCGATCGCCTCGATCGAAAGCCTTCCGAGCCGCGTGTCGACCTCGATTCGAGAGGCGTGATTCCGCCCCTGCGCGAGGATCGGGCGCGCCTCCGCGACCGGAATGCGCGAGGCGACTCCGAACCTGCCCGCACTCTGCAGTTCGTAGCCTTTCGCCGCGAAGCGGACGGCGCCGTCGCCGGCCCAGAGGATGCCCGGATCCGTCACGATCACGATGTCCGCATCGAGCGCGAGCAGCAGGCCGATGAGCGTCGGCGTGTCCGCCTCAGAATCGACGAACGAGGCGTTCCAGTGGACGAGGCGCACGCCCTCGACAGGCCGCGGGGCAGTCGGCCGCCACATGCCGTGAAGGGCGTAGGCCGCGCAGACCGCCGCGACGGCGACGGCCCATCGGTTGCCGCGAAGAACCCTGCGGGGACTCCCTCGTTCGCCGCGCCCCGCATGCGCCCCGAGCTTCATGACCCCGAGCTTCATGGCCCCAAACTTCAATTCCACGAGTTCCTCAACGACGAGCCACGCCAGCGCGGATCCCGACAGGAACGGGCGCGGAATCCACCACGCCCACTGCATGGCGTGCACACGGTCGGTCAGAAGCTCCGAGACGATGAACAACCCGAGCAACGCGTATGCGGGCCAGCGGGTCCAGGCGATGATGTCCGCGACTCTGCTCACGCTTGCTTGCGGCGCTCGACGACGGATCCCCGCCGCCGATCGGCGCGGCACGGTATCGGCTCGGACGGCGGTTTCCCTTCGGACGCAACCGCCTCCGCAGGGAGTTTCCGCTATCGCGCGACTCCCTCGTCCCTGTCGCGCGCCGCGAGCACGGCCGCCACGGTCGGGCCGAGGCCTCGTATGGCGCAGACCACGGCGTTGTTCGCTTCAAGCCGCCGCCCGCGCGAACAGTCGATGGGGCGCCCATCCGTGTCGCCGATCCACGCACCAGCCTCTTGCGCGAGAAGCACGGCGCCCGCGTGATCCCAGATGTACTTGCCAGGCCCATTCCCGCGTCGGCTGTAGGCGATGTCCGCCTCGTCGAGGAGGACGAGCCCGTACTTGGCCTGGCTGTCCGCGTGGACGAGCCGCGCCGCGAACCCGCCGGCCTCGGCAACGGCGCGCCGCGCGGCAGCCTGCGACTCGCCCGTGTGGATCGGCGCAACGACCCGGACCTCGGCCCCGAGAGCGGGCGGCTCGATCGAGGCGCGCAACCGGGTCGGCTCACCTTCGTCACCCGCGTCGAGGGGATAGCTCCACGCACCCGCGCCGCGCACCGCCGACAGCAGCACGCCGCCCCGCAGGGTCGGGTAGCCATTCGAGGCAAAGACGGGTTCGCCGTTGCGAAGGAGCGCGAGGCACGGGCACCAGTGGTGGCCGTCCACGAACGCCTGTGTGCCGTCGATCGGGTCGAGCACCCACGCATCCTCGACGTCCCGCGTGGGACGGTCGAACGAGCCGACGCAGAGCAGGCGGTGGATCTCGGATTCGTCGCCCTCGTACCCCCACTCGCGCAGAAGCGCCCGGCAATGCGCCTCCGCCGCGAGCTTGCCGCCGAGGGATTCGTTGTCCTCCTCCGCGATCACGGGCCGCGCGCCGAACTCCCGCTCGAGGGCGTCGAGGATGAAGACCTGCAGCGCCACGTCGACCGCCGTGACGACAGAGCCGTCGTGCTTGCGGACGATCGCCTCGGGCGGCAGGGCGCGGCGGGCCGCCATCGCGAGGTTGGTCGCGTCATGCATGATGTCGGCCGCCAGATCGAGCGCATCGAGGTCGATCCTGTGCATCGGCGGAGCGTAGCAGCCGTCGGAAACCCGCGTGGTGCCAGAGTGGCAGTCCGCGGAGGGCGAGCGCCACCTTTCGACTGCCAGAGGCGGGCCGCGCGGGGGCCTTGGGCTGGCATCGGCTTTGCGTTCCCCGAGACCCCTCCACGACGCCGTGGCAGGGCCAGCGATTCAGGCGCCCGCCGAGCACCTCGGGCGGGCGGAAAGGAACGAACCCATGTCCAACCCCTCGCCCAGCGGCAGCAGCAAGATCATCGGCATCGACCTCGGCACCACGAACTCGTGCGTCGCCATCATGGAGGGCGGCCAGCCCAAGGTCCTCATCAACGCCCAGGGTGCGCGCACGACTCCGTCCGTGGTCGCGTTCACGGACAAGGGCGAGCGCCTCGTCGGCCAGCCTGCCCGCCACCAGCAGGTGACCAACCCGAAGAACACCGTCTACTCGATCAAGCGCTTCATGGGCCGCCGCACCGACGAAGTCGCGAGCGAGCAGAAGATGGTGCCCTACGAGGTCGTTGGCTCAGGCGACGAGCTTGTGAAGGTCACTGTCCGCGGCAAGCAGTACACGCCGCCCGAGATCAGCGCGATCGTGCTGCAGGAGCTCAAGAAGGTCGCGGAGGACTACCTCGGCGAGAAGATCGACCGCGCGGTCATCACGGTGCCCGCCTACTTCAACGACGCCCAGCGCCAGGCCACCAAGGACGCCGGCGAGATCGCAGGCCTGAAGGTCGAGCGCATCATCAACGAGCCGACCGCGGCGGCGCTCGCCTACGGCCTCGAGAAGAAGAAGAACGCGCGCATCGCCGTGTTCGACCTCGGCGGTGGAACCTTCGACGTCTCGATCCTCGACGTCGGCGACGGCGTGTTCGAGGTGCTCTCGACCAACGGCGACGGCCACCTCGGCGGCGACGACTTCGACGACCGCCTGATCACCTTCCTCGCGGAGGAGTTCCGCAGGAAGGAAGGGATCGACATCACCAAGGACCCGATGGCGCTCCAGCGCCTCAAGGAAGCCGCCGAGAAGGCGAAGATCGAGCTCTCGACGGGCATGGAGACGACCGTCAACCTGCCGTTCATCACGGCTGACCAGACGGGGCCAAAGCACCTGCAGGTGACGGTGACCCGCGCCAAGTTCGAGGACATCTGCGCGGACCTCTTCACGCGCCTTCGCGGCCCCTGCGAGCAGGCGCTCAAGGACGCGAAGCTGAAGGCCTCCGACATCCAGGAGGTCGTGATGGTCGGCGGCTCGATCCGCATCCCGAAGGTGCAGCAGATCGCCAAGGAGATCTTCAAGACAGACTCCCTCGACCGCTCGATCAATCCCGATGAAGTCGTGGCGATCGGCGCGGCGATCCAGGGCGGCGTCCTCGTCGGCGACGTGAAGGACGTCCTTCTCCTCGACGTCACGCCGCTCTCGCTCGGCGTCGAGACGCTCGGCAGCGTCATGACCACGCTCATCCCGAGGAACACCACGATCCCGACTTCGAAGAAGGAGACCTTCTCGACGGCCTCCGACAACCAGTCTTCGGTCACGATCCATGTGCTGCAGGGCGAGCGGCCGATGGCGGGCGACAACCGCAGCCTCGGCAAGTTCGACCTGACCGGCATCCCCCCCGCTCCGCGTGGCATGCCGCAGATCGAGGTCGAGTTCGCGATCGACGCGAACGGCATCCTCAATGTCTCTGCCACCGACAAGGCCTCCGGAAAGAAGCAGGAGATCAAGATCACGGGCTCCTCGGGCCTCTCGAAGGACGACATCGAGAAGATGAAGCGCGAGGCCGAGGCGAACGCTGCGGCCGACAAGGAGCGACGCGAGCTCGTCGACCTGCGCAACCAGGCAGAGCAGGTGATCTACGGCACCAAGAAGGCCATGACCGATCTCGGCGACAAGGTCCCCGCCGCGACGCGCAGCGCGATCGAGAGCGCGATCTCGAACGTGGAGGAGCGCGTGAAGGGCGACGACGCCGCTGCGATCCAGAAGTCGCTCGATGCGCTGAACCAGGCTGCGCAGGAACTCGGCAAGATCTCCTACGAGTCTGCGAAGTCGGGTGGCGCGGCGGGCGCAGCGGCGGGCACGGCCGATGGAGGGAAGCCGAAGGACGATGTCATCGATGCGGAGTATGAGGTCAAGGACAATCCTTGAGCGCTCGCGACTGACGGCGGGGCGAGCCCGCGGCTCGCGTCCGCCGTCTTCGCTCGCTCTGGTGCTGCGACACGATCGAACGGTCGCGGCGTGATTGAGCGGTCGCGGCGTGATTGAGCGGTCGCGGCGTGATTGAGCGGTCGCGGCGTGATTGAGCGGTCGCGGCTGCGGACGCTCCCTTTGGTGCTGGAGGCGCTCCCTTTGGTGCTGGGGCCGCTCCCTTTGGTGCTGGGGCCGCTCCCTTTGGTGCTGGGGGCGCGAGAGGCCTCCGGGGGCGCGAGGCTCTCGAACAGGATCGCCGTGCACGACGCGGCGGTCCTGTTCATTTCGCGCCGTTGGCCGCCTCGCCTGATTCGCTAGACTGACCCCTCCCGATGCCGCACTCGCAACCCCAGCCGAAGCCGATGCAGATGCTGAAGGGCATTCCCGTGTCGCCGGGCATCGTCATCGGGCGGGTCTTCATGCTCGGAGAGGCTGAGACCCATGTCCCGCGGCGCGAGCTCGAGGCGGTCGAGGTCGATCGCGAGCTTGAGCGGCTCGACGAGGCCTTCCGCGCCGCCGTTGCGGACCTGGTGCTCCTGCGCGACCGAACCGAGCAGCAGCTCGGACGGGAGGCCGCGAAGATCTTCGGCTTCCACCTCGGCCTCGCGCAGGACCCCGCGCTCCTCGGGCCGATGCGCGAGCGGATCCGACGCGAGCACGCGAACGCGGAATCCGCGGTCGCAGACGGATTCAAGCTGGTCACCGAGCAGTTCAAGTCGATCGGGAACGAGGTCTTCCGCCAGAAGGCGAACGATGTCCTCGACCTCGAGCGGCGTGTCCTCGGCAAGCTCATGGGCGAGGAGGAGTCGCGGCTCTCCGCGCTCTCCGAGCCGGTCATCATCGTCGCGCACGAGCTCACGCCCTCGCAGACCGCGGGCATGGACCGCAAGCGCATCCTCGGCATCGCCACCGACCTCGGCGGGCGCACGAGCCACACCTCGATCGTGGCGCGCGCCATAGAGATCCCCTGCGTCGTCGGCTGCCAGCGCGTGATGGAGCGCGTCGAGGACGGCGACCTCGTGGTCGTCGACGGCGACACGGGCGTCGTCGTGGTCCGCCCCGACGAGCGCACGCTCGCCGAGTACCGCCTGCAGCAGGACCGCTTCTCGAGCTATCGCCGCGCCCTCCGCGAGACGGCGCCGCTCGAGGCGCGCACGAAGGACGGCGTGCGCATCTCGCTCCTCGGGAACATCGAGTTTCCCCACGAGGTCGAGAGCGTGCTCGCAAACGGCGGCGACGGCGTCGGCCTCTACCGCACCGAGTTCCTCTATCTCACGAACGACCACGAGCCGGGCGAGCAGGAGCAGTTCGAGGCCTACAGGCGCACGCTCGAGCTCCTCGGGGGCCGCCCTTGCACGATCCGCACCCTCGACCTCGGCGCAGACAAGTACACCCAGCAGCGCGCCCACGAGCCAGAGCGCAATCCGTTCCTCGGGCTCCGCTCGATCCGCTACTGCCTCCACCACCGCGAGCTCTTCAAGACGCAGCTCAGGGCGATCCTCCGCGCGAGCGCCTACGGGCCGATGAAGGTGATGTTCCCGCTCGTCTCGACGATCATGGAGCTGCGCCAGGCCAAGATGATCCTCAACGACGTCTGCGAAGAGCTCGACGAAGAGGGAATCGCCTTCGACCGCGGCATCCAGACGGGCATCATGATCGAGGTCCCGAGCGCGGCGCTCCTCTCGCGGGCCTTCGCCGACGAGTGCTCCTTCTTCTCGATCGGCACCAACGACCTTATCCAGTACACCCTCGCGGTCGACCGCGGCAATGAGCGGGTCGCGCACCTCTACACAGGGGCCTCCCCCGCCGTCCTGTATCTCGTCAAGCAGGTCATCCGGTCAGCTCGGCGAGCGGGAATCGATGTCTCCCTCTGCGGCGAGATCGCGGGAGAGGCCATCTACACCATGTTGCTGATCGGCCTCGGGTTGCGTACACTCTCCCTTGTCCCGAGCCAGATGCCGCTCATCAAGCGCGTCATCCGATCGGTCGACATCCCCCACTGCGAGCAGCTGGCCCGACGGGTCAGTTCGTTCGATTCCGAGCGGCAGGTGCTGAACACCCTCCGCGACGAACTCAGGAAGATCGACCCCGATTCGTTCGGCGGCTGGATAGCTGAATAGCCTCCTCCGCGCGTCCGACCTGGGTCGCCACAACCGAATTTCTGCCCGAAACTTGAGGCCGTATGCGTCGGCGCGTTGCGCCGCGACTTGGTGCGAGTGTTCGGGTTGGGAGCGAATCGGACTTCTCCGATCGATCCGTCGGCCGACATCCGTGCCTGACGGCCCCCTGCCTCTGCGATGCACACGGTGCGTCGCGGGTGCGGCGGTCCTCAGGCGAGTCGGCCGCGTGCCAGACGCGCCGTGCGCGTCGCCCGAGGCGTCAGGACCCGTTTGTCCAGCGCCCCTCACGCCCGACGGCCTCGCCCTCGACTCGATCCGCCCGCACTCTGAACGGCCGAGGGCCGATCCCGACGCCTATGCGTCGATCGGCCAGACTGGAATCTCGCGTGCGCCGCTGCGCACGCCCCATGCGCCTCGCGCCCGTGGTCCTCGGCTTCGCAGCCCTCGACCATCGCCGCCGCGCTCGGGAGCGCTGCAGCGGCCTCGCGATGCGAGTGCGCGGATCGCCGCGCAGGCCGCTTTGTGCGGCTGTTGACGCCCGATCGTCTTGGGCGGCTGCCTCGCTCGGCTCGTTGCGCCGCTCCGTGATGGAGCCTCGCTCGGAAGCCGCTCTTTCCAGTCGTCCTCGGCGTGCGCACCGCGTGCACGGCCTCGCCCCTGGCTGAGCCAGAGATTGCGAGATGAGATGGACGACATGACGGACGATCAGACGAAGCACGAGACGCACGAAGACACGCATCACAAGACCCACGCTCGCGACATGGATGCTGTTGAGCAAGACGGCGAGTCACGACTGCCCCGCGACGAGGCGGAGGACCTTGACTCCCAGAGCGACGCCGAGAACGATGCCGAGAACGACCCGTTCGCGCTCGATGTGGAAGACCTCGATGAGGGCGACGAGGACGCGGAGCGCGGCGACGCCGAGCTCAGCGACTCCGATCCCGACGCGGATGCCGAATCCGACCCCGAGTCCGCGCAGGACGCAGAGGACGCGGCGGCCGCGTATGCGCGTGCTTCGATGAGCGCCTTCGACGCGCCGGCCGCAGAGACCGAGCCTGCGGAAGAGGGCGAGGAGTCGCAGTTGATCCCGCACCGCGGCGAGAAGCCGCGTCAGCTTGTGGTCGTCAACGACGCCCCGGGCGACGAGATGCGCATCGCCATCCTCGAGCAGGGTCGCCTCGGGCAGTTCTATTCCGAGCGCGCCTCCAAGGCCACAAACGTCGGATCGATCTACAAGGCGCGGGTCGTCAACGTGGAGCCGGCGATCCAGGCGGCCTTCGTCGACTTCGGAGAGGGCGCGAACGGCTTCCTCCACATCTCAGACCTCCATCCGAAGTACTTCCCCGCTGCGAAGGGCGGCAGGAAGGGCGAGGACGGCGATGCGCCCGAGCGCACGGAGAAGGTCGGTCGCAAGATCCCCCGCCGCGCGCGCCCGCTGATGCAGGACGCGCTCAAGCGCGGACAGGAGATCCTCGTGCAGGTCCTCAAGGAGGGCCTCGGCTCGAAGGGGCCGACCGTCACGAGCTATCTGTCGATCCCGGGCCGCCTTCTCGTCATGATGCCCGACATGGACAACGTCGGCGTCAGCCGCAAGGTCGACGACGAGGAGAGCAGGCGCAAGATGCGCAAGATCCTCGACTCGCTCGAGCTGCGCGAGGGCTTCGGCTTCATCCTGCGCACCGCGGGCTTCGAGTCGACGCGCACGGAGCTTGCGCGCGACGCGCAGTACCTGACGCGGCTCTGGGACGTGATGGAGAAGCGCATGAAGGCGGTCGGCGCCCCCTGCCAGCTCTACGCGGAGGGCGACATCCTGCTCCGCACCATCCGCGACTCGATCGACGCATCGGTCGACGGCATCGTGGTCGACAGCGAGGCGTCGTTTCACCGCGCCAAGGCGTTCCTCGAGGTGGTCGCGCCCAAGGCAGCGGCCAAGGTCCACTTCTATGACCGAAAGACGCCGATCTTCCATGCCTTCGACGTGGAGCGGCAGGTCGACCTGATCCACGCCCGCGAGGTGCCGCTGCCCTCCGGCGGTGCGCTGGTGTTCGACCAGGCCGAGGCGCTTGTCGCCATCGACGTCAACTCGGGCCGCTCGCGCAGCGCGCGCGACAGCGAGACGAACGCCTACCAGACCAACCAGGAGGCCGTCGACGAGATCGCGCGGCAACTGCGCCTGCGCGACCTCGGCGGCGTCGTCGTCTGCGACCTCATCGACATGCGCTCGGCGAAGCATCGCCGCGACATCGAGGAGCGCTTCAAGAAAAACCTCGCCAAGGACCGCGCGAAGACGACGGTCTCCGAGATCGGCGACTTCGGCATCATCGAGCTGACGCGCCAGCGCATGCGCCCGAGCATCCGCAAGGCCCACTACATGGACTGCCCGCACTGCGCGGGACTCGGCGAGATCCGCATGCCCGACTCGGTCGCGTCCGACGCGATGCGGCGCATCCAGCTCGCCTTCGACACGCCGCGCGTGGCCCGCGTCGAGGTGGTCTGCTCCGCGAAGGTCGCGGGTGCGTTCCTCTCATCGCGCCGCCGCGCGATGGGCGAGCTCGAGGATCTCTTTGCGAAGAAGATCGAGGTGCGCATCAGCGATGCGATCGCCGCCGACCGCGTCGACATCTACGGCTACGACGAGCGTGGCAACGCGGTCGAGCCAGACCGCTCGCGCAAGCCGATGCTTCCCGCGCTCGAGAGCTTCCCGACTGAGATCGAGGAAGGCGATTCGGAGGGCGAGGGCGAGGAGTCGACCGGAGAGCCGACGCGTGGCGAGGGCGGTGGCCGCAGGCGCAGGCGCCGCAGGCGGAAGCCTGTCACGGCCGACGCGACCTCGATCATCCTCTCGGGCGGTTTCGACGACCTTCCCGAGGTCGACGAGGAGGAGGAGACGATCTCGCAGACGATCGCTCGCGACGAGCAGCGCGCGCGCGAAGACGCCAAGAAGGCCGAGCGCCGCGACGAAGCCGACGCGGAGCCCTCGGAGGGCGGCGAAGAAGGCGGACGGCGCGGCAAGAGGCGTCGCAGGCGCCGCGGCCGTGGCGGAGATCGCGCGGAATCGCAGTCGGGCACCGCTGCCGCGCAGCCCGCTCCCACTCCCCCGCCGCCACCGCGCGAACCGAGTGACCCGATCCGCGTGCACGCCATCGCAAAGGAGATCGAGCTCACGAGCAAGGAAGTGCTCGCCAAGTGCGCAGAACTCGAGATCGAGGTGAAGGGGCACCAGTCGCTCCTCACGGGCGAGCAAGGCGATGCGATCCGCAAGGCCTACGGCAAGCCGCCGTTCGATGTGCCCGAGCCAGCGCCCGTGCCCGTCATCGAGACCGACTCGGACGAGCCCGAGATGGATGGCACCGATGCATCCGGTGGCGGTGAAGGCGCCGTCGGTGGCGAAGGCGGTTCGCGGCGCAAGCGCAGGCGCCGCAGGCGTGGCCGCGGCGGCCGCGACGGCCGCGACGGGCGTGACGACCGCGATGGGCGCCGCGACGACGCGTCCTCCGTTGGGTCTCGAGCGTCGTCCGCGCCCGCCGACCGCGACGACGGCGGCGATTCGGACGGCGACGCGGATGGCGACGCGGATGGCGATTCGGAAGCTGGCGTCGATGCAGAATCGGCGGACGGAACCACGCAGGGCGAGCCAGGCGACGGTGGCGGCGATCGTCGCGACGGCGGACGGCGCAAGCGTCGACGGCGGCGCGGCGGCCGCGGGCGCGATCGCGACGGCCAGCGCGGCGCGGAGCGCAACGAC
>QLAH01000234.1_pt1 | contig 40616 bp, 33 predicted proteins | sample 4693081 | NCBI WGS metagenome assembly QLAH01 (sample SAMN09425401, study PRJNA476045) | Lake water metagenome, whole genome shotgun sequencing project. | reverse complement strand
GAAGTGATGCAATTGCTAAAACAAACGATTAGACCTGAGTTTTTAAATAGGGTTGATGAAATTATCATGTTCAGCCCTTTAAATAAAAAACAGCTAAGAGGAATTGTTTCGATTCAACTAGAAGGGCTCAAAAAATTAGTTGCAGAGAACGATATTTCTATAAATTTTAGTGATTACTTAGTGGATTATTTAATTGATCAAGGATTTGATGCACAGCTAGGAGCTAGGCCATTAAAGCGATTAATTCAAAAGTTAATTGTGAATGCTTTAAGTAAAAAAATCTTGTCTGGGGATATTGATAAGAATCAACCAGTATTGGTAGATGTGTTCGATGGATTTGTCGTATTTCGAAATGAATAACTTAGAGGTAAAGTTGCTAAGAAATGTTGAAATAGGTAACTTTAGGAAAACTATTGTATGCGTTTTATACTCTGTTGTTTACTAGTCAATTTCACCCATTTTGTAATGGCACAAAATGTGACAATTGCTAGGCCAACTCATCATTTTATTGAAGTATATGATGAACAAGGTAAACTTTTAAATAGCAATGTTCCTGGTGTAAAGGGAAGCCCCCTTTGGAAGGATGACTCGCGCAATGCAACTGTTGAATTATTTAATGGTAGAATTCATAAAAATATAAAAGTAATTGTTAACCTAGTGAATGGTCAAATTAACTTCATTGATAATAAGAAGGAGTTTGAATTTACAGAACCAATTAAAAAAGTCACCATTTATTACAGCGAAGAGGGGGTTGATGATTCTACTCAATTCATCAAATTGGTTGCCTATGATTCATTACTATATCAAGTAAAAACGAAAGGGTTGAATTATAGTTTGATTAATCGCTTGCATAAAAAAATCGTTGAGAATTATGATTACGGCAAATCTTCAAGTAATTTATCTTTTCAACAATTCAATGATTTTTTTCTTTTAGATGTCAACAATAATGTAGCCCTTCCCATAAAAGGGAAGTCTTTTGAACAGTTGTTTCCCAAAGACGTAGATTAAGTAACTCAACTTTTTCCAAAGTTGAAAAAAAGAAAAAGTTTAAGTACGCAAGAGATTAGTTTAATCATCGCTGTATTGTAAAAAGGTTTTTTTTGTTAAAGTTTGTTTAACAGGCAACGGCATTTAAACAGCCTGCGTCTATCTATTATAAAAGCAATAGATGGCATAACACTACACAAAAACCTTCAACCATGAAAAAAACAACTCCCTTTAAGTTGATTGCTGTATTAGCAATTTTAGTGTCTATTGTGTTTACTGCGTGTAATAAAACCTCCTCTGTCGAAAATCCAATAGGGATGCAGTCTGTGTCGGTTTTATTGACTGATGCACCTGGCGTATTCGATAACGTTTTTATTGACATTAAATCAGTTTCATTGCTCATTGATACCAGTAAAGACACGCGCAAAAAAGATACCTGTGATTGGGATCGAATAGGTAGTTCTAGGCATGCTAAAAATGATTCATCATTGGTATGGCAAGACCTGGGTGTAAAAGCAGGTGTGTATGATATCTTAAAGTTGCGCAACGGTGTAGATACTTTATTGGCCACAAGTACTGTTTATAAAGGTGCTATTCGATTAATTAAAATTGAATTAGGTACAAATCATAGTTTAATTAAAGACAGTGTTAGTTATCCATTAAATATTCCTTCTAACGAGAAGTCTTTCGTGTTAATCAAATTGAAAGGAAACGAATGGGATGAATATCTACCTAACAGATCTAGACTTTGGTTAGATTTTGATATCAGTAGATCTATTGTAGAAAAGAACAATCAATTCTATTTGAAACCATATATTAAATTTTTTACTGTAAAATCAACAGCGGGTGTTTCAGGAAAAGTAACTCCAAAAGAAGCGCAAGCGGTCATTACAGTATTTAATAGCACTGATACAGCTTATGCACTTCCTAACCATGAAGGCTATTTTAAAATTCGTGGATTGAAAGAAGGGACTTATTCTGTTTTTGTAAATGCATCCAATGGTTATGCAGATATAACCATCAACAATGTATTGGTGTCTAAAACCAAAGAAGCACAATTGGGTTTGATTACCCTCAAAAAATAATTTACCCTATTATCCCTCGATTATGCAAATCCCGACAACTATATTGTCGGGATTTTGTATTTTACGCCATGCAAAATAAATTTCTACTTTACGGCGCAAATGGATACACTGGCAGATTAATTGCTTCAATGGCGAGTCAATTCAATTTGATTCCTGTTTTAGCTGGAAGAAATTCAACTGCTTTGAAAGAAATGGCTTCAGCCCTTTCACTTGAATTTGTAGTAGTCGATTTAGATGATGCTACTGCACTAGAATCAACATTGAAAAATTTCCCCTTGGTTTTGCATGCAGCTGGTCCTTTCAAATTTACTGCACAAAAAATGGCCAAAGCATGTTTAGCAACGGGTGTTCATTACTTAGATATTACTGGTGAAATTGCTGTTTTTGAATTATTGAAAAAAATGGACGGTATTGCCAAAGAAAAAGGAATCATGATTATGCCCGGTGTTGGATTTGATGTGGTTCCCACCGATTGTATGGCCAAATTTTTGCACGAAAAAATGCCTAATGCAACCCATTTGAAATTAGCTTTTGCCACCATTGGCGGTAAACTATCTCACGGTACTGCTACTACCATGGCAGAAGGAATGGGTGAGGGGGGCGCTGTTAGAGAAAATGGAAAAATCACTCGGAAACCACTTGGTCACAAAGGTTTTTGGGTTGATTTTGGTGTTAAAAAAATGTTTGTCATGACCATTCCATGGGGAGATATTTCTACTGCTTTTACCACTACAGGTATTCCCAATATTGAAACCTATACAGGTGCTTCTCCCAAAACCTTTTCTATGTTAAAATGGCAAAACTGGTTTAATTGGATGCTCCAACTTTCTTTTGTAAGAAATTATTATAAGCGGAAAATTAAAAAAATGCCTGCTGGACCTGATGACGCTATGCGGGCCAAAGCAAAGTCATTGGTTTGGGGAGAAGTTACCAATGATCAAAATGAAAAAATGAGTGCTACAATTCAAGGTCCTGAGGGTTATACGTTAACTGCTATAAGTAGTCTGATCATCACACAAAAAGTTTTATCTGGAAATTATAAAACAGGTTATCAAACTCCTGCTGCTTGTTATGGTGCAGATTTAGTTTTAGAAATTGATGGGGTTACCAGAAGCATCAATTAATATTGCATTTAACTAGTAATAATGGCTTCAAATAAAAAAGCAGCAGTTGGTTTTATTTTTATCACAATCTTGATTGATGTTATTGGGATTGGGTTAATCATTCCAGTTGTGCCAAAGCTAATTGAAGAATTGGTTCATAGCAGTAGCGCCAGTTTAGCGGCTCAATACGGGGGATGGCTTACTTTTTCTTATGCATTCATGCAGTTTTTAATTTCTCCTGTTTTGGGTAATTTAAGTGACCAATATGGAAGAAGACCTATTTTATTATTTTCTCTTTTAGGTTTTGGATTAGATTATTTATTTGTTGCATTTGCGCCTACCATTACTTGGTTGTTTGTTGGTAGAATTATTGCTGGTATTACAGGTGCTAGTATTACTACTGCGTCGGCTTATATGGCTGATATTAGTACTCCGGAAAATAGGGCTCAAAATTTTGGAATGATTGGAGCCGCTTTTGGTTTAGGATTTATCATTGGTCCAATGCTAGGTGGTTTATTAGGCGAATATGGATCAAGGGTTCCTTTTTTTGTGGCAGCAGCCCTGGCTTTGGCTAATTGGTTGTATGGTTATTTTGTTTTACCAGAATCCTTAGATAAAGCTCATCGAAGACCTTTTGAATGGAAACGTGCTAATCCGTTGGGATCTTTGCTGCAATTAAAAAAATACCCTGCAGTTGCTGGTCTTATTGGTTCTCTCGTTTTAATATATTTAGCAGCACATGCTGTTCAAAGTAATTGGAGCTTTGTGAACATTGAAAAATTTAAATGGTCGACCAAAATGATTGGGATATCGTTAGGCGTTGTTGGAATTTTAATTACCCTTGTTCAAGGTGGATTAATTAGGGTAATTAATCCTAGAATTGGGAATGAAAAAAGTGTTTATTTAGGCCTTACTTTATATACAATAGGATTAATACTATTTGCTTTTGCAAATCAAAGTTGGATGATGTTTGTCATTCTTATACCCTATTGTTTGGGTGGGATTGCAGGGCCGGCATTGCAATCGATTATTTCTAGTAATTTTCCTTCTAATGAGCAAGGAGAACTACAGGGTGCTTTAACAAGTATAATTAGCATTACATCTGTAGTTGGGCCATTAATTATGACTGGTTCATTTGCTTATTTCACCGATGATTCCGCACCTTTTTATTTTCCAGGGGTTTCCTTTTTAATTGGTGCTATTTTTATGTTGTGCAGTTTAATCTGGGCTTACAATGCATTGCATGTAAAAAAGATAAAGAAATAAAAATGGCCCTGTAAAACAGGGCCCGCATATCCCCCGATACGCTAATGAACAACTTAAAGTTTCTTTAATTCAAGTAATATTTGATTCAATGATTTCTTCTGGGGTTTTAATGAAATCACCGGAGTATTATAGAGTGTTTTTACATCTGTTTCACCAAAATAAAATTGATTTCCAATTAAAGAGATACTGACTATATGAACCTTTTTTTGAAGTGGTACTAAATTAGCAGAGAAGCTTCTTGAATTGAGTTCTGGTTTTAGTTCGATAGATAAATTATAATCATCCGTAGTCATAAATACTAAACTGTTCTTATTCGTAAAATTGGGAGGTAATATCACATTCAATTTACCTAAGCTCCCAATTTGTTGGAATGGCCTTGCAATTAAAATCCATCTTAATTGATTGGTAGTAATGGAGTATTGCTCAATATCCTTTGACCCAGGATTTCCTGCTTGTTTAAAAATGGCTAATTGAAATTGATTAAGACTTGCTTCATTCCAATTAAATAGTGGATCCATTTGTAATTGCGTAGTAAGGACTCCAGATTCTTCGCCTCTGTAAATTCGCATTTGCTGCATTACAATATTATCTTCATTGCCTATTCTTATTTGGTAAGAAATAGCTGGGGCTATATTAATTGCTTGTCCATTGGAGGAAGCAAGAATGCAAATACCCAAATCTGATTCTAGTAATTCGGCATTATTATGGGTTGATTTTAGTGTTCTTATGAAAGCAGATTTTTCTCTCATCACTAATACCTTAACTTCTACTTTTCCAGGAATCAGATTTCCTGAGCTATTGATAAAGGCATTGGCAGGAAAAATAATCTTTAGTCGATCCGAGAATGTAATGGTCTTGCCAACAGCCCCTATTAAACTATCTTTATATTGATAAACAGCCGTAGAATCTATAATTCTATTGATAGCAGCATTGGTAGGTATAGAGGCCGACCAGCTGGTATCATTCATATCATTTCCCGAATACAATGTAAAATTACCTTCCGAAACTTCTTTATTGCATGATGCGAATAGCATTAAGCCAATCGCTGCAAAAAGTCCATATTTTCTGAGTTTCGTTAGCATTATAATCGAGATACGAGGTTCGGTTTATTTGTTGCCTATCTTTTGTTTAAATTGAATCTTAAACCCATCATCAGCCCGCCAATACTAAATCTTTGATTAAAAGAAGCTTCTGGTGTAGTCATATTAGATAAGTTGTATCTAAAGTAGGGTTCAAAAAATAAATGAGTGTTATAGTTGATTCTCTTGGTTACACTAATGCCTGCATATAGTCCTAGACCAATATTACTTCTGTATGCCATATTGGTCTCCTTATTAAGCGCTACAGTTGATAAACTACTATCTAGCATTACTCCTTGGTACCAGCTAGAAAGATTAATGATTGCTCCTGCAGTTAAGCCAATTCTCAAATCGTCATTGCCAACTTGATAGCTTGCTAAAATCGGAATGTCTAAACTTCTAAATCTATTCTTTACTGTATTGGTTTTGAAGCCTATCTGTGTAAGTGTGCTAGTATCTCTTACCAAAAGGGTATCTCCTGGTGCCCTAATGATTGCCCTTAGGGTTACTACCGTAGTTGTTCTAGTTTCATTTTCAGTTCTATAGGTAAACCGTTCATTTATTTGCGAATACTGAAGCCCTGTTTTTATAGATAAATGATCATTGAGCGGTTTTACAATCCTAAATCCCGCAGTAAATCCTGGTCTCAAAGATTCGCTACTATCTTTTCTGCTCATTAATTGAGCGCTTGCAGTGTTATTGCTAACTGATTTAAACGGCATATCAGGTGAAATAAATACTTCCAAATCCCAATCAGGATTTCGCATTTTTCTATCAGTAGGACAAATCACTACATTCTTGAAGCTAGATGCATGATTGTATCGATTCACCTCCCTCGTAAAAAATGATTGGATATTTTTTTTCTGTTTAATATAAGCATCCCCTGCTTTTTCTGTAAGCTCATAGCTTTCAATTTCAGCTGCTGATTCTGTTGGGGTGATAGCTAAATGGCTATTGTTTTTCTTTGCAATTATTTCCGCATCATTCTGTTTGATGCTTTGTTCAAATGGAAATACCGATTGATTTTGCTTAAAAGAACCAGTAATATTTTTACGATTTAATTTCCATTGAATCTTTGTTTCCATCTCTGTTTTTTCATTCCTGATAAGGCTCTCTTTTGGAGTTGTCCCAGGAGTTACTTCAAGCCTTGGATTTGGCGTTAGGGTTGGCTTAATTTCTGGAATTGTTGTAGTTTCTGTGGTTGTATTTATTTCGGGGATGCGTAAATACAAATAAGCAGCGATAGAGCCAACAAAAAAGAGTAATAGGATAGAAGCCGCAGCCATATATTTTTTAGGGAACCAGGCAATCAGTCTTCTTTTATCTTCATCATCCGGTTTTATTTTGTTCCATAAGTGGGAGGGAACCGGAACCGTATAATGATATAATTTGTCTTGAATCAAATCATCAAAACCTTCGCGTGGTTCTGATAAATCATGCGCAGCAATTTTATTCCATAGCCCAGTAGGTACAGACCCGCTGTATTGCTTTAGTTTTTGGTTAAAAATAATATCAAATTCCTTATTGGTCATTAAACGGCAATCTTTTGTAGTTGCAATATTTGCGATTGCAACATTTTTCTTGCTTTCACCAATTGACTTCTACTGGTGCCAGCTTGTATGTTCAACATTTGTGCTATTTCATCGTGACTATACCCTTCAATTACACTTAGGTTAAAAACCATTCTATATCCTTCTGGTAAAGCACCTATTAATTTTAATAAATCTTCTTCCCCTAAATAATTAAAAGCGCTTGGGTCGATGGATGGTAAATCAGCGTGATGGTCATCAATTTCTTTAAAACTCATTTTTTTGCGCTCTAAATGCCTGATGGCTGTATTTACCACAATTCTTCTAATCCATCCCTCGAACGAGCCTTCAAATTTAAATTGGCTGATATATTGAAAAACTTTAATGAATGCATCTTGCAACATGTCTTCCGCTTCCATATTGTCTATGGCATATCTTAGGCATACGCCCATCATCTTGCCTGCGTGTTGCTCAAATAGCATACGCTGACAGGTTGGGTCCTGTTTAATACAGCCTTTTATCAACTCGTGCTCTGTCAAATGAGGGTTATTTAGGGTTGACAATATATAAGACGACATCTACTATAAAAATGCTGCCTAATTATTTTGAATAAGCCAAATTTGAATAAAAAAGCCCCTAAATGTTTAGGGGCTTACATGATTTATCAAAAATTTAATACTTACTACCTTAAAAATTGGTCATGTATATAGTCTACCACACTTACCAAACTACCCGTTTCCTTGAAAACTTTTAGTTGGCGATCTGCCCCTGTACCTACTTCAAAAATTTTAGCCACATATTCCACAACATGCCTGCTTCCTAATTCGTCTACTACATCGTCTACAAAATCAAGTAGTTCATAAATAAGTGCCTTTGTATCAACTTCCGTTTCTTTACCAAAATCAATTAGTTTACCGTCTATTCCATATCTACTAGCCCTCCACTTGTTTTCATTAATCAGCGACCGCTGGTAAATCATGAAATTCAAGTTTTGGTTGCGCAACTTGTAAATTTTTGCGCAGATTGCTTGAAAAAGCGCTGCAATCGTCATGGTTTCCATAATATTCATAGGAACATCACAGATTCTGAATTCCACGGTATTAAAGAAAGGGTGCACTCTTAAATCCCACCATATTTTTTTTGCATTGTCTATACAGTTGGTTTTGATTAAGAGATTAACATAGTTTTCATAAGCTTCAAAACTCTCAAAATGGTCGGGAATTCCTGTCCTTGGAAATTTATCAAACACTTTGGTTCTAAAAGATTTGTATCCTGTGTCTCTAGATTCCCAAAAAGGGGAGTTGGTGCTTAATGCATAAACATGGGGTAAAAAATAGCGCGCTGTATTGGCAATATGAGTTGCCATTTTGCGGTCTTCCATTCCCACATGAACATGTAATCCAAAAATTAAATTACTTCTTGCAGCTTCTTGTAATTCGTTTACAATTTGATTGTAACGAACATGGTCTGTAATCAATTGGTTTTCCCAATGGCTAAATGGATGTGTGCCTGATGCACCTACCCATAATCCTAAATCACCAGCTATTTGGGCAATATTCCCCCTTAGTGAAGCAACGTCTTTAAATGCTTCATCAATATTTTTACAAATATCTGTCCCTACTTCTACTACAGCCTGGTGCATTTCTGCTTTAACCTTGTCTTTCATGGTTAATTGCCCCACCTGCACTATTTTCTGTTCATGACTTTTTAACTCCCTAGAAATGGGGTCTATCACCATGTATTCTTCTTCTACTCCTAAAGTAAAATGCTTGTAATTTAAATTAGACATAAATGATTCAAGATGGCTTTTAATATAATGGCTGTCCGTTAGCACTTCTTTTGATGTATTCTCCCCAGGTTAAATTGTCTTTACCATCTTCTTGTGCTAATGCTTTTTCAATGGCATAGTTGGCTGCAGTTTCTACAACCCAATCAAAATTTTCCTGGCCTACACTTTTGATGTCTGCATCTGGAGCAGGATTACAAAAGTCAATAGCATAAGGCACTCCGTCTCTTAATGCTAATTCCACGGTATTAAAATCGTACCCTAAATATTGGTTGATTTTAATAACGATATCGGTCATCATTTTAATTTTCTCTTCAGATGGTTTAAAGTCTGCAGCATATCTTAAATGGTGTGGATTTCTTGGTTCATAAGACATAATACGAACATGCTTTCCTCCAATGCAATAACAGCGATAATATTCTTCAAAAATAATTTCTTCCTGTAAAAGCATTACCAACTGTCCTGTTTCGGCATGCTTTTCAAAGAAGTCGTTCATATCTGTTAACTTGTAAACATTCTTCCAGCCTCCTCCAGCAAAGGGTTTCATATATGCAGGAAATCCTACATAATTAAAAATCCCTTCCCAATCTAGTGGGTAAGATAAATTGCTAAAAGATAATTCTGCAGTATCTGTTGGTAAATCTTTAGACGGAAGAATAACTGTTTTAGGAACTGGAACATCAATTTTAGTAGATAAACAATTATTAAAGAATTTTTCGTCTGCACTCCACCAAAATGGGTTGTTAATTACTGCTGTACCACAAAGCGCTGCATTTTTAAGATAAGCCCTGTAAAAAGGGACATCCTGACTGATCCGATCGATAATGACAGCATAACCACTGTTTTCGCCTTGCATTACTTTATCAATTTTAACTGCTTCAGCAGTAATACCTTCTACCTGCTTGCTATTAATTCTCTCGATAAAAGCATTCGGAAAGCTTCTTTCTTGTCCAAAGAGGATACCAATTTTTTTCATGATCGCAATTTTTATTCTTGATTTGTAATTTAAGCTATCCTTGCATAAATAAAAAAATCTACCTAGTTATTTTTATAATATATGTTTTTTTAATTCAATTTTCAGGCAACTTTATTATTGCATTCCCCTATTTTTGAACTTATGCGTCCTAATAATACTTCATTGTTGTCGAATATAAAAGTTGAAACTATACAAGTACAATCTGAGTACTTAGAAAGAGAAGTGATCATAGATATTTATTTGCCTAATCAAACTGTTCATTTAGATCAAATAAGTGTATTGTTATTCAATGATGGACAAGATTTAGTGAAAATGTCTTTTGACCATATACTTTCAAATTTAATTGCAGAAGATCGGATTGAACCATTGGTTTGTATCGGCATTCACTGTGGACCACAACGAAAAATGGAATATGGTACTGCATTTTCAGCCGACTTTGAAGGGAGAGGGGCTCATGCAGGATTATATACCAAATTTATTTTTGATGAACTATTGCCTTTTATCAGAAAGAAATACAACGCCCCTTCTTTTAAAGATAAATCTTTTGCAGGCTTTTCGTTAGGAGCATTAAGTGCCTTGGATATTGTATGGAACCATGCAAGTGAATTTAGAAAAGTGGGTATGTTTAGTCCTTCATTGTGGTGGAGAAGGAAAGCCTACGACAAAGGATACGATGACGAACAAGATCGTTTAATGCATTTGCAAGTAAGGAATGGAAAATTTCATCCTTGGCTACAATTTTTTATTGAATGCGGTACATTAGATGAAACTGCCGACAGAAATAAAAACGGCATTATTGATTCAATAGATGATGCCCTCGATTTAATTATTGCATTAAAGGCAAAGGGATATACTCATCAACATATTGAGTATTTACAAATAGAAGAGGGTAAACATGATATTGAAACCTGGGAAAAAGCAATTCCTGATTTTTTGGTTTGGGGTTGGGGTAAGTAAATCACTCTTATGGTTGCGGTATAAAAATCAATACAACCTTTGAGGCTTCATATTAAAAAAAAGGTCCCGAATTTTCGGGACCTTTTTATATGTATTAAGTAGGTTATTAGAAAATATAACGAACTCCTAATTGCATTGACCAGGTACTAGCCAAGCTGAAGTTGTCAACCCAAGGGGTATTAACTAACTGACCACTTTGCTGTTGTAAGTTAAAGGTTGGACGACCAGTTCCATCATATCCTCTGAAAATCAAAGGCTGATTGGTAGTGGTGATTTGTCTTAAACCAGAAGACTTAAATAACATGTTGCCAAAGTTGAAGATATCAGCAGTAACCTGAATAGTATGTTTACGTGCTCCAATATTAGTGAAGATATCTTGTACTACTCTCAAGTCAAAACGGCTTACCATTGGTAAATAAGCTTCGTTACGTCCAGCATATTGACCAATATTTTGTCTTAAGTAAGGAGTTGCATCAACAAATTGTTGCCATGCAGCTAATTGCTCAGCAGCAGTTCTTGCAGGGTTTCCACCAGATGCAGCTTGTGCAACAAAGTTAGGCGTATAATCAATGAACATTAAATCAGATGAGTTATTTCCATCATTATTTAAGTCTCCATTGTAAGTGTAGCTATAGTTGTTTCCTTTAGCGATTTCACCGAATAAGCTGATGGTAGTAGCAAGGTTCTTGCCATATTCAAACTTATAAGACAAAGAAGTAATTAATCTGTGTGGGTTAACAAAAGCTGAGTTAAACAACTGCTGTGAATTTTGTGTACCAGTAGTTGGGTTACTCTGCCAAGTTGAAGTTGCCTGACTACCAGGATTAGCAGTTAGTTCATTTGCATAACTTCTGGTGTAAGCAATTGTACCAAAGAATCCTTTTGTAGACGTTTTAGTTACTTGTAAAGTGAAAGATCCACTATTACCTTGAGAAGCATTTTCTAAGATAATTGCAGAACCTAAATTACTGTATAATCTTCTGTCTGCAGTTGCCGCAAAACGAGGTCTTGAATCTAAACCACCGTTTAATACCGCATTTGGTTCACGCTGATTAGCATTTCTCATGATTACTGCGTTGATATCTCTAGTAAACAAGGCTTCAGCAGTAATGCTCCAGCCGTTTCCTAATTTTTTATCAAAAGCAATATTGGTTCTCCAAACTTGCGGGAATTTGAAATTAGGATCCATCATTACAATGTTCGCGTTGTTGCCTAATACACCTGGGGTAGGGCTAAAGCTTCCACGATATGCATCTGGATTAGGGTTAAATAAGAAGTTACCTAATAAAGCAGGATTGGTTACAGCTTGGCTAGCCTGATACATCTGGCTATTTTGTGGCATATTGGTCAAGTAAACAAAAGGAATTCTACCTGTGAATAAACCGGTACCACCTCTTATCACTAAGTTCTCGTTGTCAATCTTGTAACGGAAGCCAACTCTAGGAGAGAAATACAAAGTGCTCTTTGTAGGCCACTCACTGGTTTTGTATTGTGTAGGAACACCATTTCTATCAGGGAATCTTAATGCAGAAACATTTGGATTTTCCAATGGTGATTCTGGGAACATGATTTTATCTACACGTAAGCCATAAGTTAACTTGAAGTTTTCGTTCACGTTAAACTCATCTTGTGCATATATACCCAATTGACCAACTTTTAAGTCTGCAGCATATACTGCAGGTTTAGCAGGATCTAATGAGAAAGTATAAGAAAATGCTGCTGGGGCTCTGTTGGTAATAAAATCATTCAAAGAATTGAATGCATAGTAGCTTGCAGATCCTGGCATAAACATATTACCAACACTTTGGTACTCATAAGTAACACCACCAGTGATGGTATGCTTTCCAGCATAGTATGTGAAGTTATTAGTAACTGAAAACACATCATTCTTCACATCGTTGTTTCTTGTGAATGGATCAGAACCTGCTGTCATGTAGTTTTGACCATTGTTGTTGAAAATATCGATGGTAGGGAAAATTCCTCCTGCTACTGAGCGTGTTGCTTGGATTTTAGAGAAAGTTGCAATAAACTGGTTAGAGAACTTGCTGCCAAAGTTTGAGTTTAATTCCAAAGATCCTGTTCTTACTACATCCTTAAATTGGAAGTTAGAGTTAGCAAAAGACATTGAGTTTAAGCTAAAACGGTTATTCGGTAAACGAGAAATTGAACCGCCTCCAGCAGGAGTAAAAGTTGGGTTGTTAGGAACACTCGATCCGTTCAAACCTTGGTCATTAAAGCTACTTAAATCACTGTACTTTAATGTTAGTTTATGGTTGTTACTGATATTCCAATCAATCTTAGCCAAAATTTTGGTATTCTTATTGGTAAAGTTCGGGAAGTTATCAAAAGCACCAGGATCGTATCCGTAAGCGGTTCTTAGATGGTTAGCAAATTTTGCTAATGAATCTACACTTGTGTTGCTCACGTTACCAGCACCAGAACCACCTCTTGGGCTAAAAGTAATACCCGGTCTGTTACCTTCTTCTTGCTCGTAAGCAGCAAAAAAGAACAACTTATTTTTAATGATTGCACCACCTAATGTAGCACCAAAAATTTGGTTACTAGAATTAACTAGGGTAGGTAATTTACGATCACCAACATTTAAACCATTGTAATCTTGGTTTCTGTACAATCCATAAACAGATCCTTTCAAAGTGTTGGTACCACTCTTAGTAACTGCGTTAATACCAGCACCTGTAAAACCAGACTGTCTAACGTCAAAAGGAGCAATATTTACAGAAACTTCTTCAATCGCATCAATAGAGATAGGGCTTGCACCACCGCCTGGTAATGGATCAGAACTCAAACCAAAGTTGTTGTTTAAGTTTGCACCATCTACTTGGGTATTGTTAAATCTACCATCTCTACCTGCAAAACTAGTTCCGTTTGCTTGTGGAGTTAAACGCGTGAAATCGTTAATACTACGACTAATAGTAGGCATGGTATTTAACATACGCTGATTAATAACGGTAGAAGCACCGCCAGATTTGTCTCCGCTAGATTTCTTCTTAAGTGAATTAACAACTACTTCGCTTAATACTTTAGACTCGTCTATCAAAGTAGGGTTAATTACATAAGGTTCACCTAGTAAAAGATAAATATCATTTACTGTTTCTGCCTTTAAACCAGTAAAACTAATCTTTAGCGTGTAAGGTCCACCTGTTCTTAAACCAGGTAAGGTAAAAACACCACCCTTTTTTGCTAAAGAAGAATACTGAGTACCAGATGGGGTGTGTACAGCAACAAGGCTGGCACCTTCAATGGGTTGCCCATCAGCAGTTTTTACAACCCCTGTGATACTACTTGTAGTAACCTGGGCGGTTGTGATCAAAGTTGCTAAGACAGCAACCATAATCATTGAAATTCGTTTAAAAATTCTCATAATCTTGGTTTTGTGCGGCAAATATCCAACTAAAGCAGTATGTACCCAAAATCTTGTTAAAACAAAGGCTGTTTTTTAGCCTAATTATGAACATTTAATCCGCTTTTTTATATACGGAATATTTTATAAATAATTGATAATGATATGTTTATGAGATTTAATCAATATAAAAAAAACATTGATAAAAACGATTGTTTGTTAATAAAAACTTAACCTACATCCAAGTTGCAACATCCAATTACTGCTTCTAGCCGCGTTAAAACGATTGCTCACCTCAAATAAAGGTTGATGAATCATTGCTGGATCAAATGTATAAGTGGGTATCAGCAACTGATTATTTGCAAATCCTTCGAATGAAATTAGCCGCTTTCTATTGCCAGGAACTTCTAATTGTTCACCCCATTTTTTATTGAATAAATTGGCTGCATTTAATAGGGTTAACGCAACAGAACACCTGATTAATTGAGTAGTAATTTTAATTGGAAATTGATAATGCACTTTTATATCAAAGCGATGATTAAAAGGAGACCTGCTTCCGTTTCGCTGTGCATATTGGCCCCTTCTTTTTTGAAGGTAAGCGTCGTTTGCTATATAGTATGCTAAAGCATCTTTTTGTTGTTCAATGGTATAGTATCTATCTTTTTTTATGAGAGGAATAAAATTCATTTCTTTTATTTCATTGGGATAGGGTATATAAATCAGGTCGTATCCTGAAGTGAATGGAGCATCTCCTGATAAATTTTTTCCATCGTATACATAACTGAAAGGACTACCTGATTGACCTGTATAATGAATAGAGCAATTCAGTTGTTTTTGTTTGAAACTTTTGATATGTACTTGATATTCTGCATAAACTTGATGCCCTCTGCTGAAATCGGAAATAGCCATTACTGGGTTATTTCTTCCATTAACTTGTTCATTTAATTTCCAATGATTTAAAGGGATAGAAAAGTTCCCGTCATAAATTGAAAAAGCGTTGCTGTAAGAATAATTCATTAACCACCTATATTGTTTTTGTTGCCATACCCAATAAATGCCAGCGCTGTAACCATATCCATTTTGATTCCCCATATTTTTAATTAATACAATTTCGTTGTATGGATTAGATCCATCGGGCAAGAGTGGAATATTCAAGGGATGTTCGGGGGATTGTATCCACCGCTTATCAAATCCCTCCATTTGTTTTTGTAGCGGATTCAAATTAATATTTGCAAATCCTATTTCACTTAGGTTTTTAAAATACATCCCATTCATGCCAATTTTATTGGATGCATTCAAGTTGGTTTCAAGATCCAAGGTTGTTCTCCAAATGGTAGGCATATTTATTTTAGCTGTCCCTAAATATACTGTCCCTTTGTTGGTGCTGTACACTGTTGGTAATTCAGTGTGCCCACGGTTATTTCTTGTATTAAAAATAAACCCTCTCAATTGTTGGTTGTTGGCAAAATGGTGTAGCAATTTATTGCCATTATTGCTTAAGATTCCAGACAACCATGCATAAGGGATTCTCCCCGAAAAAATGCCTGTACCTATTTTAATGCTTGTGCGGATGGGTGCTAAATATGTTTTTATATACACTCTTGGTGAAGGTATTGAAGTGAGTATGGGCAATCTTCCTGACTGTGCACCCCACAAATCATGCAACTGTTGTAAAGCGGGTAATGCGCTGTCTTGAGTAAACGAATCAGCTTCTACATCATTTAAAAATTTTTCTGCATTCAATCTTATTCCTGCATAAAGATGGGTGTGCTTAAAAACAGTAGTATGATAATTAATGAATAGCGCTGCTTTGATGATTTTTAATTGAGCAAGCGATTCATTTTTTGATTGAATATTACTTGTTTGATTAATGCTAAAATCGACTGTGTTTCTATTCTGCAAAAAATTACTGATGCTATAATAAAAAAATTGCCCATGCCCATTCGGGATAAAATGGTTATTTAACACACTATAGTCCATATCTACTCCCCATTCTATCCAATTTTTCCCCCTTAATCTGCTCCATCGATTGCTTATATTCAAATTAGATTGAGTAAGCTGATTTTGAAAAGTTTCTTCTCCTGCACCCAGCATCAACATACCTTCTCCATCTAAAATTCTTATACTTGGAAATGCTTGTAATCTAGGTTGGGTATTGGATTGGTGATGATTGTATGAAAAGAGTAATTTGTTTTGCGTAAAGGCATTGATGTTTTTTTTCCATTCAATACTTGCTGAATAATATTGGTGCAATTGTATTTTTCCATTATTAGAAAATTGCAGAATGTTGGCTGAGCTTAATTGGTTGCTACTACGAAATCCATTAGCCCATTTTGCATTAATGGTGAGTTGATTTTTTTTATTCACTAATACATCTATTCTAATAGCAATTTTTTGTGAACTGTTTTTTTCTGTTTGATCAAAACTGCCGATATCATAGCCATGCCGGTCTTGCATCGATTGTCTAAAACGCTTTAGTTTTTCTATCCGATTGGTTTCGCCAATATATTCACTTGTATTAAATGGCCTTGTAATGGTTTCATTCACTTGATCTAGATTGATAAAATAAAATGATTTATTCGTGGCTATTGGCCCGCTGATATTGACACCGGAATGCCAGTATTGATGTGCATTACTTCTGTTGGTGGTGTATATTTCTTGTGTTGGTTTATTTTTCCCAGACCGAGTGGTCATATTTATTGCTGCACCTGTAAAACTACCCAATGAAGCATCGTATGGCGAAACCAATAACTGCATTTGTTCAAAACTTTCAGGTGCTGCAACCAATATGCCCGTTTCTCCCATAATTGTTCCTGTTGGGGATAATCCAAATAAATCATTTTGTAAAACACCATCTATATAAAACGAATTAAATCGATAATTCTGACTTGAAAAAGACACTGCCCCTGTTTGGTCATTTTTTATATAAGCATGTGGTTGATGCATCATTAATCCACTTAGTCCATTCCCTCTGATTGGTAAATTGTTTAATAGATTAATAGAATTGTTTGGATTGTTGGAGCTTTTTACTAAAACAGGTTTTAAATAATTCGTAGCAGCTTGAAGGGGTATATTGATGAGTACATCTTCTCCTAAAATAACCGTGATATAATTGATTTGCATCGTATCTGCTAAAGGATATATCACAGTGAGTTTATAATTATTCGCTGGTTTTAATTGATAAAATCCATAAACTCCATTTCGGTTGCTGATAGTGGTTAGTTGTTGGTTGGTTCCCTCGTCGGTCAACATTAAAACCGCACCTGTAACGACTTGGTTGTTAAAACTGATTTTGCCACTGATAGAGCCTGTGGTAGTCTGCGATTTTAATCCCACCGGAAACAAAATGAACCCCCAAATGCCTACCAACCATTTCATATAAATTAATTTATACCCAATGCTACTGGTATCATTTGTTAAATAGATGCGTATTTATACGATTGATTCTTGTTTTAAAGCGGTTGCATGACTTCGATTTTGTAATTTTGCGCCACAATTCAAAATATGTTAGATAGTATAGCCGCTGCAATTGAAGATATCAGGAATGGGAAAATGGTCATTGTGGTTGATGATGAAGATCGCGAGAACGAGGGTGATTTTATTATGGCTGCCCGATTTGCTACCCCTGAAGCAATAAACTTTATGAGTAAGGAAGGTCGTGGTTTAATTTGTGCGGCTTTAACCGAAGAGCGCTGTATGGAGTTAGATTTAACTCCAATGGTTAGCTCTAATACTTCTTTGCATGAAACGGCTTTTACGGTTTCCATAGATTTAATTGGTCAGGGAACTACTACTGGTATTTCTGCCCATGATCGTTCTAAAACTATTCAAGCCTTGGTTGATCCCGCTGCAAAAGCGGCTGACTTTGGAAGACCCGGACATATTTTCCCGCTCAAAGCTAAATCTGGTGGTGTTTTAAGAAGAAGTGGCCATACCGAAGCTACCGTTGATTTGGCTAGGTTGGCAGGATTAGAGCCTGCTGGTGTTTTGGTTGAGGTAATGAATGAAGATGGTTCTATGGCTCGTTTGCCTCAGCTTTTAGAAATAGCACAAAAATTTGGATTAAAAATCATTTCCATTAAGGACCTGATTGATTACCGCTTAACGTCTGATTCTTTAATTGAAGAATTAGTGAGAGTAAATATGCCTACCAAATATGGTCAGTTTGAGTTAGTTGCTTTTAAAGAAAGATTATCAGGTGCTGAACACCTTGCTTTAATTAAAGGGTCTTGGGAAAAAGATGAACCTGTATTAACCAGGGTTCATAGCAGTTGTTTTACCGGCGATATTTTAGGAAGCTTAAGATGTGATTGTGGTGATCAATTACACAAAGCAATGCGAATGGTTGATGCAGCCGGTGCAGGCGTTATTTTATATATGAATCAAGAGGGTAGAGGTATTGGTTTGATTAATAAGCTACGTGCGTATCAATTGCAAGAGCAAGGAATGGATACGGTTGAAGCAAATATTAAACTAGGTTTTGGAATGGACGAAAGAGACTATGGAGTTGGGGCTCAAATTTTACGTTCGCTTGGGATAACCAAACTAAAATTAATGAGCAATAATCCCCGAAAAAGGGCTGGTTTAAAAGGGTATGGGTTAGAAATTGTAGCAACCGTTCCAATTGAAGTAGCTCCCAATCCGCACAATGAAAAATATTTAACTACTAAAAGAGATAAATTAGGACATTCTATTCTTGGTGAATAAGGGCTATTTTTTTCTCTTTTTGATAAGTTCCTTGGTTTCGTCTAATTCTTTTTTTAACTGAATAGTATAAAGCGTAAGCTCTTCTACTTTCTTTAATAACAAGGCATTCATTTTACCCAGATCCAAACCATCTTTCATTACTTGCTCGGTTGTTTGTACTTCTGGTAAATGTTGATTGGTTTTGATAAATTGATCCAATTCTTTCAAGGGCATTAATTTATAGTCCTTATGGAAAACATGGTCGTACCAATCTTTGGAGCTTTTTACTGCAACTTTCACTTTTTCTGTCAGTATTCCTTGTTCTACATATAATTTATACCCATCTACCAATGTATTTACATCGCCAATTCTAACTCGGCCTTCGTAAGAATCAATCGAAAAAAATTCTTTTTCAATTGCATCGGTTCCTGCTTTATGGCTGATTTTAAATGTCTGTGGTGTTTTAAGTACTTCGTCTCCTGAAACCCTTGCACCAATTGTCCAATAGCTTAAGTTTTTAGGATTAGAAATATCTCCATTCGAGAACATGATTGAAGGTTCGTTTTGCCCTCCTGAAGCCCACTCATTACTTAACTTCAATAAAATATTTTTATTTCGGGTATTTCCCGCTGCTTTTTTGATTTCTAGTGGAGCTCCAGGATTGAGTATTCCAATCCCAGCAAAACCTTCCTCTGGAAATACATTTTGCTTGTCGCCTGTAGCGGCTGCATTTGGATCTTCAGTTGCTTTTGTTGTTCTTGTTTTTCCGCTAGTTGTAGGTCTTTGTGCTTGTGATGTCACATGAAGTAATATACATGCGGCAGAAAGTAGCAAAACTTTTTTCATATAAAATTGCTTAATCGTGTTAATAACGATTTTTTTTCAATTTTAGTATTCAGTTCTTTTGGAAGCAGAAAAAAGGCGCCCAATTAGGCGCCTTAGTTATTTATCTATGATGAGGCGGATGTTCCGCGTCCTCTCTTTCTTTGTCTTTGTCGTATGCTTTAATAATTGCTTTAACTAGTCTATGCCTTACCACATCTTCTTCTGTTAACTCAATATGCGCAATTCCATCTATATTCTTTAAGATTCGGGTAGATTTATCCAATCCGCTTCGCATATTTCTAGGTAAGTCTATTTGTGTGGGGTCACCTGTAATAATAGCTTTGGCATTTGCGCCAATCCTGGTTAAAAACATTTTCAATTGGAGATCATTGGTATTTTGCGCCTCGTCTAAAATGATGAATGCATTGTCTAGTGTTCTTCCCCTCATATATGCCAATGGTGCTATTTCAATTGTACGAGTACTCATATAATAGCCCAATTTGTCTGCCGGAATCATATCGTCGAGCGCATCATATAATGGCCTTAGGTACGGGTCAATTTTTTCCTTTAGATCGCCAGGTAAAAAACCTAAACTTTCCCCAGCTTCAACGGCTGGTCTGGTTAAAATGATTTTTTTTACCACTTTATTTTTAAGTGCTCTTACGGCTAACGCAACAGCTGTGTAAGTTTTACCCGTACCAGCTGGCCCAATGGCAAATACAATATCATTTCTGTCAGCAGCATGGACCATCTTTTTTTGGTTCTGTGTTCTTGCTCTAACTGTTTTTCCATTTGGTCCAAATACAAGAATATCGTTGGGGTTTCTGTCTATGAAATTATCTACAGCTTCTGCGTCGTCTCCGCCTAAAATTTGTTCAAAATAACCCTCACTTAAATGACCATTTCTTTGTAAATACTGAACAATTAAATCTATTTTTTCACGGGCAGTATCAATCTGTTCGGGTGCTCCGCTCAGTTTTAATTGAGTGCCTCTTGACAAGATTTTTAATAAAGGGAATTTTTTCTTAAGTAAATCTAGTTTGCCATTGTTTACCCCAAAAAATTCAATAGGGTTTACCGACTCTAGGCTAATGATTGTCTCTGTCAATCTTTACGGTTTTAGTGATAGAATTAAAAACAGCGGATCTAAATAACCGCCTATCTCAAATTTAATAAATAGCAGTACTTAAATCCTAATGATTCTTATTAACAGTTGTGGAAAGAATAAAGTTTAACGATTTCTTATTCTGCCATTAAAGCGATTTCAATGCGGCAATCGTTGCAATCGGGTCTTTAGACTTAAAAACAGTGTTTCCAGCGACTAATACATCGGCGCCTGCAGCTAAAATGGATGGTGCATTTTCTAGGGTTACACCACCGTCAATTTCAATTAAACAATGGCTGTTTTTTGCTATAATCAGTTGCTTTAAAGTCCTTATTTTTTCGAGTGTTTGTGGAATAAAATGTTGTCCTCCAAAACCTGGATTCACACTCATTAAGCAAACCAAGTCTAGGTCTTGAATAATATCTTGTAAAAGATGCACTGGGGTATGTGGATTGACCGCAACACCTGCTTTCATTCCCAACGATTTAATTTGCTGAATATTTCTATGTAAGTGTTTGCAGGCTTCAATATGAACCGTTAGAATGTCGGCCCCAGCTTCTTTAAATGCAACAGCATAATTTTCTGGCTCTTCAATCATTAAATGCACATCGCATATTTTGTTCGTGGCCGTTCTAATATGGCTAATTACGGGTAAACCAAAGCTAATATTTGGAACAAAACGACCATCCATTACATCTAAATGAAACCAATCTGCTTGGCTTTCGTTTAATAGGGCACAGTCTTGTGCCAAATTCAAAAAATTTGCACTTAATAAAGATGGAGCTATAATGGGCATGGAAAAGATTTAAAGGATTCGTTTTTGCTTTGAGCGAATTCTTTGCAAAGTTAAAATCTTTTAGGAGCTTTTAAAATGGAATCTTTGTATTGGTTTTTATTTCATCATTCTGTGACAGTTCTCTGACAATATTAAGCAGTGTAAATTCTAATTTTGTAGCTCATTCTCTTTATATGAAAAAAATCACCATCGTCTTATCCTGTCTTTTTTTGGCTCAAGCAGTTATGGCACAACCAGCAATGAATACTGTTCCTACTGTGCCAGGAGATACCCTTCGTTTTGAAGGTGAAAAATATTTCAAAAATGTTCGCCAGTTGACTTTTGGGGGAGATAATGCAGAAGCTTATTGGAGTTTTGATAGCAAGCATATTGTTTTTCAAAGAACAAACCCCAAAGAAGGGATTAATTGTGATCAGATTTTTGTAGGGAAAGTACCAACTAAACCAGGAGAAAAGTTTGAATACAAGTTAGTAGGAACTGGAAAAGGGAGATCAACTTGTGCCTATTTTATGCCTGATGGCAAACATATTATTTATGCTTCTACCCACGAAGGTGGTAGCGATTGTCCTCCAGTACCTGATAGAACAAAATATGGTAATAAATATATCTGGCCCTTATATAGCAGCTATGATATTTATATGGCCGACCTAAATGGTAAGATTGTAAAGAAATTGACTGATGCTAAAGGGTATGATGCAGAAGCAACGCTTTCTTATGATGGTAAAAAAATGATTTATTGCAGCGATAAAAGTGGCGATCTTGAATTATATATCATGGACTTGGCTACGGGTAAAGAAAAACAAATCACCACTGATTTAGGGTATGATGGTGGGGCATGGTTTAGCCCTGATGGGAAGAAAATCGTTTGGCGTGCCAGCAGACCTAAAACAGAGGCAGAAGTAAAAGAGTATAAAGAATTACTTAAAGAGGGCTTAGTAGCTCCAACCAATATGGAAGTATGGGTTGCCAATGCGGATGGATCAAACCCTAAGCAAATTACAAGTTGGGGGCAAGCCAATTGGGCACCCAATTTTACGCCAGATAGCAAGGGGATTATCATCTCTAGTAATCATGAGTACAAAAGAGGTTTCCCTTTTAATATGTATTTAGTAGATCTTGAAGGGAATAATAAGCAAAAAATTAGTAGAGATCAAGGTTTTGATGCATTCCCGATGGTAAGTCCTAATGGAAAGTTTATTGTATTTGGTTCTAACAGAAATAATGGTGGAACCAGAGATACCAATTTGTTTGTTGCTGATTGGGTAAAACAATAACAACCTTGCTTATTAAAAGAGCTTAATTATTTATTTGTTTGTTTGTTTGTTTGGTTAAAAGGGTTTACGCTTTAGCGTAAACCTTTTCTGTTGTATCTTGCTCCTTAAAATAAATTTTATGCAAACAGGATTTGTACACCTACATAATTTACTTCGTTGGATTATTGTTGTGTTATTATTGGTTTCATTGCTAAAAGCTTATACCGGCTGGACTTCAAAGAAAGCATTTGCTGCTGGGGATAAAAAGACCTGGTTATTTACAATGATTGCTTCTCATATCACTCTTCTATTGGGTTTGTATCAAGTTGCTATGGGTAGGTATGGTATTTTTACTACTACATTACCAGAAGGAACTTCCTTCATGAAAGATAAGTTCTATCGCTTCTTTTGGATGGAGCATCCAATTACTATGATTGGAGCAATCGTTTTTATCACTTTAGCACATGGTATGTCTAAGAAAGCTGTTGCTGATGAGGTTAAATACAAGAAAGCATTTTACTTTTTCTTGATTGCAGCTTTACTATTACTAGCTGGTGTTCCTTGGCCTTTCCGTGGTGAAATTATTGGAAGACCACTTTTCCCAGGAGCCTAATTGTTGTTAAGATTTAAAAAACAAGATCATGCCTCATTATATCAAATTGGGTGAAGTTCCGCATAAGCGTCATACACAGTTTAGAAAGCCAGATGGTGGGTTGTATTCAGAGCAATTGTTTTCCACTGAGGGTTTTAGTGATGATTATAGTTTATTGTATCATATCCATCCGCCCACTCAAATTATTCATACCGATGAACCCATTTTAGTTGCCCCTAAAGTGGCAGAAGAAAAAATGTTGAAGCATCGAAGTTTTGAAGGTTTTCATGTTCAACCTGAAGCCGATTATTTAAATAGTAGAAAGGCAGTGCTCGTAAATAACGATTGTCATATTGTACTGGCGGCACCTCAACAGAGTTTGACAACTTATTTTTATAAAAATGCGGATGCAGATGAATTAATTTTTATTCATGAAGGAACAGGAAAACTGTTGACACAATATGGTCAACTTCCTTTTTCTTACGGGGATTATATTGTTATACCAAGAGGAACTATTTATCAAATTCATTTTGATACGCCCGAAAATCGCTTATTTATTGTTGAAAGTTTTAGTCCATTTAGATATCCTAAAAGATATTTAAGTAGGCATGGTCAATTATTAGAACATGCTCCATATTGTGAGAGAGATATCAGAGGCCCCGAGAATTTGGTAACAATAGATGAAAAAGGAGACTTCTTAATAAAAACAAAAAAGAAAGGAGTATTGTACGGGTTACATTATGGAACACATCCTTTTGATGTAATAGGTTGGGATGGATGCTGCTACCCTTATATTTTTAGTATTCACGATTTTGAACCGATCACTGGTCGTGTTCATCAACCGCCGCCTGTTCACCAAACATTTGATGCACACAATTTTGTAGTGTGTAGTTTTTGTCCTCGTTTGTACGATTATCACCCCAATGCTATTCCTGCGCCTTATAATCATAGTAATATAGACAGCGATGAAGTGTTGTATTATGTAGATGGAGATTTTATGAGTAGGAAGAATGTGACGAGGGGGATGATTACCCTACACCCAGCTGGTATACCCCATGGGCCACATCCTGGGGCTGTTGAAAAAAGTATTGGAAAAAAAGAAACCCAGGAGTTAGCTGTTATGGTAGATACTTTTCATCCTTTACAATTAACTGAAGAGGCTTTGCGTATAGAAAATTTGGGTTATACCATGAGTTGGGCCGAATAATCCCAAAAAATCCTTAACTTATGGTCTAAACGATTGCTATATGATAAAATTCAACGACATCAAAATTGGAGATTACATGATGGGCGAGTTTGAAGGCAAGCTATGGGAAGGAGAAGTAACCAGGTTAAATGGAGATGAGAAGCAAGTGTGTTTACTTACATCCGTTCAAGAGTTTTGGTTTTCTACTGATCATCTACATCCAATTCCTCTGGATGAAAATGCGCTCCTTGACCTACAATTTTCTAAACAGGCATCAGATGATGGCTCTGTAAAGTATTCAAAAGGTGCTTTTAGGTTGGTAACGCCTAAGGCAGATGATTTCTCTTCTATCGAAATGTGGTACAGAGAAGACAGAAGGCATCATCCGAATGTTCATTTTGTACATCAGTTACAAAATCAATACAATGACATGGTAAAGATTCATTTGACCAGAGACCCTATGTAGTAATTATATCAATTTTAATTGCTTCTAAAGGATTTTTTCAATCCAATATTTTAACGCCAGTACGCCAAGTACTGGCGTTTTGCTTTAATTTTACAGCCGAAAAGCGCTTGATTTTGCTATTTTGGGTGTGGAAAACCTGTTTTTTATAATTTTTTTCCACATTTTCAAGAGTTTTCTCCCCTTATTTTTCATAATTCGGTTGTATTCTAATATCTTTGCAGCCCCAAAAATAGTATGTCGAAACAACCATTGATTAAACAAGACGGAGTAATTCTGGAAGCATTAAGTAATGCTATGTTCAGGGTTAAATTAGAAAACGGTCATGAAATATTGGCCACTATTTCAGGAAAGATGCGGATGCACTATATCCGAATCTTACCAGGGGATAAAGTAGGGGTGGAAATGAGCCCTTATGATTTAAGTAGAGGAAGAATTATTTTCAGGTACAAATAAGTAGCAGAAAATAACAAAAAAAGAAACGGAACGTAACAGGAATATAACAGTTAAACAACCAAACAATGAAAGTAAGAGCTTCCATTAAAAAACGCAGTGCCGATTGTAAGATCGTGAAGCGCAAGGGTAAATTATTTGTGATTAACAAAAAGAATCCTCGCTTTAAGCAGCGTCAAGGGTAATTCGATTAATCAAATTAACAGCATAAAACAACTATAATATGGCTCGTATTGCCGGTATTGATTTGCCAAAAAACAAAAGAGGTGAGATTGGTTTAACCTACATTTTTGGTATTGGACGTTCAACAGCTCAGTATATCCTTGAAAAAGCGGGTATTGACTTTGATAAGAAAGTAAACCAATGGAACGACGAAGAGCAAACTGCTATCCGTAATATCATTAACAATGAGTTTAAGGTAGAAGGTGCACTAAGAAGTGAAGTGTCTATGAGTATCAAGCGTTTGTTAGATATTGCTTGTTACAGAGGTTTGCGCCATCGTAAGGGTCTTCCTGTTCGTGGTCAAAGAACCAAAACTAATAGCCGTACTAGAAAAGGTAAACGTAAAACGGTTGCCGGCAAGAAGAAAGCTGCTAAAAAATAAATAGTTAGCCCGAAGTAATCGCTTCGGGCTTTCTTACATAAATAAATCCTTTGTATTGGATCTTTCAAATTTTGAAAGGGAGATGCAAGGGTTCCGTAACAACGGATTTTTTTTTAACCATCCCTTCGGGGAAGACTACCTAAAAAAGCAAAAATGGCTAAACCACAAAAAGCGCAGAACAGTGCAAAAGCTGCTGCCAAGAAAAGAGTAGTAAAAGTAGATGCAGCCGGTGAGGTTAGAATCTCTGCTACTTTCAACAACATCATTATCAGTTTTACCAACAAAACCGGTCAAGTAATTAGCTGGAGCAGTGCTGGTAAAATGGGTTTCAAAGGTTCTAAAAAGAATACTCCGTACGCTGCACAAATGGCTGCTGCTGATGCTGCTAAAGTTGCATTGGATGCAGGTTTAAAGCGTGTTGATGTATTTGTTAAAGGACCAGGTGCAGGACGTGAAGGAGCTATTCGCTCTATTGCACAATCAGGTATTGAAGTAACTTCTATTAAAGACGTTACCCCTATGCCACACAATGGTTGTCGTCCTCCAAAACAAAGAAGAGTATAACAACCCTAAGCCCCAATAGGGGTAGTGGAAATAATATTGAGCCACAAGGTTTCATTTATCAAAAGGTTGCCCGATTCATTTTTTACGATTTTTAACCGATCGAAGCAACGAATTCTAAAAAAATCGAAATGAAAATTTAAACTATGGCACGTTACACAGGTCCTAAGACCAAAATCTCCAGAATCTTTGGCGAACCTATTTTAGGAAACGCAAAGTGGTTAGGTAAAAACTCAAACCCTCCCGGACAGCATGGTGCTGCCCGCAAACGCAAAACTTTAGGCGAATACGCCCTACAGTTAAGAGAAAAACAAAAAGCTAAATACACTTATGGTGTATTGGAGCGCCAGTTCCGTAAAACTTTTGAAGAAGCTCAGCGTTTAAAAGGTGTTACCGGTGAAAACCTGATTAAATTATTAGAAGCACGTTTAGACAATACAGTATTCCGTATGGGATTAACTGCTAGCCGCCCTGAAGCGCGTCAGTTGGTTAACCACAAGCATATTACTGTTAACGGCGAAATAATGAATGTACCTTCTTACACATGTAAGCCAGGTGATATTATTGCTTATCGTCCTAAAAGTGCCGACAATTCTGGCATTACTAGCAAAACACGTGGTAAGAACCCTAAGTTTGGCTGGTTAGATTGGAACGAAACCGAAAAGAAGGGAACGTTCATTACTATGCCAGAGCGCGAGCATGTTCCTGAAAACATTAAGGAGCAGTTGATCGTAGAATTGTACTCTAAGTAATTTTTTCTATTCACCTAATAAGTAAAACACGTTTTAAAATGGCAATATTAAGCTTCCAAAAGCCAGACAAAATCGTTCTTCAGAAAGCAACTGATTTTGAAGGTCAGTTTGAATTTCGCCCTCTTGAGCCAGGATACGGTTTAACAATTGGTAATGCACTTCGCAGAGTCCTGTTGAGTTCATTAGAAGGTTATGCGATTGTAGGTATCAAAATTGATGGTGTAGACCATGAGTTTGCTACTATCAAAGGCATCACCGAAGATGTTACCGAAATGATCCTTAACTTAAAGCAGGTTCGTTTTAAAAGAAATGCTGATATAGAGTTGACTTCAGAGAAGATTAACTTGTCTGTTAAAGGTCGCAGCGAATTCACTGCAGGAATGATTGGAGAGCAATCTCCTAGTTTCCAAGTAATGAATCCAGATTTGTTGATCTGTACAATGGATCCTACTGCTAAGCTAGACATTGAATTGACTATCGCAAGAGGTCGTGGATATGTTCCAGCTGAAGAAAATAAAGTAAAAGATGCTCCATTTGGATACATCGCTATCGATTCTATTCACACACCTATCAAGAACGTTAAATACGCTATTGAAAACTATCGTGTTGAACAAAGAACCGATTATGAGAAATTAATCTTAGATGTTGCTACCGATGGAACTATTCATCCTGAAGATGCTGTAAAGCAAGCTTCTCGCATTCTTATCCAACATTTGATGATCATTACTGATGAGAACATCACTTTTGATAACAAAGAAGATAAGAAAGAAGATGTTGTAGATGAGCACGTTTTACAATTACGTAAAGTATTGAAGACTCCTCTAGAAGATTTAGATCTTTCTGTACGTGCATTCAATTGCTTAAAAGCTGCTAAAATTAACAGCTTGAGCGAATTGGTTCAGTATGAGCAAGAAGATTTGATGAAGTTTAGAAACTTTGGTCAGAAATCTTTATCAGAAATTGAACAAGTATTAACAGAAAGAGGTCTAAGCTTCGGTATGGATCTTGGGAAACTTGGACTAGATAACTTAGATAATTAATTCATCACGTTATTCTGAAATTTTAGGAATAACATCCTCCACATATCCTGACACGGTGTGGAGTTAAAACTTAAATGTCATGCGTCACGGAGACAAAATCAACAACCTAGGCCGTAAGAAGGCACACAGAGTAGCGTTATTGCAAAACCTTGCAAGCCAATTAATCACGCATAAGCGTATTGTTACTACTTTAGCAAAAGCTAAAGCATTAAGAACTTATGTTGAGCCATTGATTACTAAGACTAAAAAGAATGATTCTGCAACACAGATCAGTCACAATCACCGCTTAGTATTTGCTGAGTTACAAGATAAAGCTGCAGTGAAAGAACTTTTTACTGTTGTAGGTCCTAAAGTTGCTTCACGTCCGGGTGGTTACACTCGTATTTTGAAACTCGGTATTCGTCCGGGTGACAACGCAGAAAAAGCTATGATTGAATTAGTAGATTTCAATGAAATTTACGGTAAATCTGTTGCTACTGCAACTGAGCCTGCTAAGAAAACTCGTCGTAGTCGTGCTCCTAAAAAAGCAGAAAACGAAGAAACTGTAGTTGCTCCTGAAGCTACTTCAACTGGAGAAAAAGCTGCTGAATAATATATGAAGTAGTTTTAAAAATAAAAGGCAAAATCGTTTCGGTTTTGCCTTTTTTCATATATCGAATGTTAGCAACTTCATTGGTTTTTTTAATAAAATTGATTTTCTTTTGCACTCATAAAAGCTACTATGCCACAGTCTAACTCATCTAGAATACCCGCAGTATTAGTTCTTGCAGATGGTCATGTTTTTCATGGTTTATCCTTTGGTAAAATAGGCACTGCTACTGGAGAAATTTGTTTTAATACAGGAATGACAGGATACCAAGAAGTATTCACTGACCCAAGTTATACAGGTCAAGTGTTGATCATGAATACCGTACATATTGGGAACTATGGGGTAAAGGAAACTGATGTTGAAAGTAGTTCAGTAAAAATTCATGGTTTAATTGCTAGAAATTTAGAAGAGCAATTTAGTAGGCACCAAGCCAATCAAGATTTAAATACTTATTTAGTTGATAATAATATTGTTGCAATTGATGGTATTGATACTAGAGCCTTGGTTGCTCATATTAGAACCGAAGGCGCAATGAACTGTATTATTTCTTCAGAGGAATTCTCCGTTGACCAATTGAAAGAACAGTTGAAAGCTGTTCCCAATATGGATGGTCAGGAATTGGCGAGTACCGTTAGTACTGCTAGCGAATATGAAATGGGGGATGTTAATTCTGCTGTGAAAGTGGCTGTATTAGATTTTGGGGTGAAACAACATATTCTTCAATGTTTAGTAAGTAGGGGTGCCCATATAAGAGTACATCCTGCAAAAACATCATTAAGTAGGTTAAAAGAATTTAATCCTACCGGTTATTTTATTTCAAATGGCCCCGGTGACCCTGCTGCAATGCCTTATGCTGTTACAACGGTAAAAGATATTTTAGCCGAGAAAAAGCCAGTGTTTGGCATTTGTTTAGGACATCAATTATTAGCATTGGCGAATGATATCCCTACCTTTAAAATGCACCATGGGCACAGAGGCTTAAATCACCCAGTAAAAAATATTATTACAGGTCAATGCGAAATAACCACCCAAAACCATGGTTTTGGCGTTGATCCTGTTGCGGTTAAAAATCATCCTAATGTAGAAGTAACGCATGTTAATTTAAATGATGACTCTATTGAAGGAATTAGATTAAAAGACCGTCCTGCTTTTAGTGTTCAATACCATCCTGAAAGTACTCCAGGACCGCACGATAGCCGTTATTTATTTGATCGTTTTGTAGAAATGATGCAGTAATTTCAATCAATGAAAATAGCCATCATTAACGGACCTAATTTAAACTTGTTAGGTAAACGAGAGCCAAGTGTTTACGGGAATACTAGTTTTGAAACTTATTTTGAACAGCTTCAATCAAAGTTTCCTTTCATTAATTTAGTGCATTTTCAATCAAATATTGAAGGCGAGTTAATTGATGCTTTACAATTACATGGTTTTGATTCGGCAGGTATTATTATTAATCCTGGTGGGTATACGCATACTAGTGTTGCAATTGGCGATGCCATTGCTGCCATTGCTGCTCCTGTTCTTGAAGTGCATATTAGTAATATACATGCTCGCGAAGACTTTAGAAAGATCTCGCATGTTTCTGCTAAAGCAGCTGGCACCATAGCTGGATTAGGGTTGAGTGGTTATGCTTTGGCCATCGACTGGTTAATCAATCATAAAGGGGCTTAAATATTGAACCATTAATTTTTATGTACTTTAGCTTTTAAATATTCAGCCCCTCAATGCTGTTGGTTAAATCTTATACTAAACCCGTATTATACCTGATTGGTATTAATATTATCATCAAATTATTGTTGGCTCCTTTATTAGAGCTAGGCAATGATGAGGTATATTATTGGACTTATTTATTGAGGCCAGATTGGAATTATTTTGATCATCCACCTATGGTGGGATGGATGATGCGTGTATTTACCTTAAATGGACTTTGGGCAAATGAGTTATCACTTCGTTTAGGAAGTATCATTGCATATGCTATTTCAACCTGGTTCATATTTAAAATAGGGAAACTGTTATCAAGTGAGCGAATGGGATGGTATGCTGCCATTCTATATTCTGCATCCATTTACACTGGGTTTATAGCAGGTTTTTTTGTTTTACCTGATTCTCCTCAAATGCCTTTTTGGACAGCCGCACTGTATATTATGGCGCATTTGATGCTAAGAAAAGCTGATGAAAATAATTGGAGCGTTTGGATTTTATTAGGGCTTGTAATAGGACTTGCTACACTTTGTAAAGTACATGCATTATTTCTTTGGGCAGGTTTTGGAATATTTATATTGATTCAAAAAAGAGAATGGTTAACCAATCCTCGTTTATATACAGCTGCGCTCATTACCATTTTATGTTTAGCACCAATTTTATATTGGAATATAGAATATGACTTTATAACCTATCGTTTTCATTCTGAAAGGGTCAGTAATACAGGTATTCAGTTAAACACATTTTTTCAGGAAATAGGAGGTGAGTTGCTGTACCAAAATCCGATTGTTTTTGTTTTAGTTTGGATTGCTGTGGTGTTTTTTGCATTGAAAAAAATTCGATTCAAACTAAATAGAATTGGTACCTGGTTAATTTGTATGAGTATGCCCATGTTATTGATTTTTTGGGGCATTGCTTTATTCAATCCTACTTTACCCCATTGGACTGGGCCTGCGTATATTCCGCTTTATTTTTTTGTTGCTTGTTGGTTTGAACAAGGGAAGCCTGTCTTCTTTCCATTTGTGTTTAAGTTCGCTTTGGCATTTGTAGCAACTATTTTAATTGTTGCAATCATTGCAGTTCAATTCTCTCCTGTCAATTTTGGCTCTAAGTCTCCCGAATCTTATGGAGAGTATTGTCCTACATTAGACCTATCTGGTTGGAAGAACCTTGGAGAAAATTTTAAGCAAATGGTGGCAGAAGATGTTCAAAAAGGCGATATGAATAAAGATGCCGTACTTGTTACCAATAAATGGTTCCCTGGTGGTCATCTTGAGTTTTATATTTCTAGACCAATGCAAATGCCATTGATTGGAATTGGCCAGTTACAAGACCTTCATCAGTTTGCTTGGTTAAATAAAGAGCGTCCTGTTTTAAAATTAGGAATGGATGCTTATGCCATTGTTCCTTCTAATCTACCTTTAAATGTAGCTGAAACCTATGGACCTTATTTTAAAAAAATTGAAAAACCAGAAAAGTTGTTGCAGCAAAGGGGTGGGGGCGTTGTAAGATATTTTTATGTGTATCAATTGAAGGACTGCATAAAGGTTCCTACTCCATTAATTCCTTAATTTTTTTTAGCGGGAGATTGAATGATAATTTCCTTTTCTTTATTACCCCAAAGCTTTTCAAAATCTCTACGATAAGATATACTGGCCCCTGTTCTATTTCTTCTTCCAAAATTTGAGCCACTAATATCTAAGCTATTTTTATTGAAGATGATTGCTCTTAGTTTTCGGTCTTTGGTCAATATAATCTCAATATTTAAATCGGGTAACCACTGGAAATTACCATTTTGAACACTTGAACTCGCCCCCAAATTAAAATCGAGGTCTCCTCCAAATGTTACAATTACATTGTTATTTAAAAAGCTTTTGCCCAACTTGAAATTTACCCTTGATCTATCTAAAACGCTGTTGTTAGATTGTGCTCCACCAGCACTTGTTCCAAAAATGCTTGAACTATTATACAATGATGCGCCTAAATCAAATCTTAAACTTCGGTCTCCTGTTAGCTTGTACAATAATCCAGATAAAGCCTTATTCACTTCGTTTGTTAATACTTGAGATAAGGTATTAATACCCAATGAACTAATATTATAAGGATTGCTACCACTTCCATTGCTGAACTCGCCAGGAGGAGCAAAGGTTCCAAACACAATCAAGAACGAAACTTGTTTTAGTATTTCATTTTCATCTCTTTGAATTCTATTTAAAAATGCAGCAAATTCGTTGTCGTTTTTAACAGGGCTTCCTTGTGGAAAGTCTAATCTAAAACTAATATCAGGTTTGCTCAATTGATTTCTTAATTCTGCAATTACATATACATCACCACGATATCCTTTAACTGATCCGCTGAAAATATTATTCCCAATTAAATCGGATAAGGATATTCTTTCAGCTGTGTATTGTGCATCAATACTCATGAAAGCCTTTAATGGGTCACCATTCCATTCAATATAATTGTTTGAATTGGGTAAGAGTTCAAATGGTTTTTTTAGTAAGGATTGAAAGTTGAAATCGTAATTTCCTCTTTCAATATTATACCTGCCTTTAATGGATAAAGGTTCTACAGTTCCTGCTTTTATAATTAATCTTCCATTTCCAACTGCTTTGATGATATCACCATTGATTTCATCCAGTATAACATCTATCACCACTTTATTATTGGCTGTAACATCAAGATCAACCGTTAAATTGAAATTGCTTTTTTTACGTGAAGCTTCTAATTCAGTTCCATAAGTTTTAAAAACAATAAAGTCTGCAGAACCACTTTCTTTACTTTGCTTATTCGGAAGGGTAATATGGGAACTATCATTTGCTTCTGCAACAATGGTCATTCTACAGTCCGATTCTGGCCCTTTAAAACTTAATGAGGCTTTTCCAATTGCCTTTCCATAAAACTGTTGGTTGTCTTTGGCTTTGGTATCAATCATTAATAATTTCTCTGTTCTAAGATCGAAATCAAAAGCCATATTTTTAAAGCCCTTTTCAATTAACTTACCACTTACAAAACCAGTATTCCCATAAATATCTTTGATATTGAATCGGCCAAAGTCTATCCCATCTTCTCTAAATTTAAGTTCTGCCGAATCTATTTTATATGAAACTTGGGTGAATTCTACTTTTAGCCCAGCATTTCTCAAACTAATATCTCCAATTAGTTGAGGTGCGTTTAAGTCTCCACTGATTTGTAAATTCCCTTTTGCCATCCCACTTAAATCACTAAAGAGCCCAGCAAGCAAGCTTTCTATAATATCTATTTTTGTTTCATTTAATTGAATATTGGTATTGAAAGAGTTTCCTGTTGTGTCTTTGGTATTATATGAGCCATCTGCACTTAAATTATAATTGGCATTGGGCGATTTAACTTTAAAAGGAATTAATCCGGTTTTACTATCATATCCTGCATCTATTTCTACTACCCCAATGGAGTCTTGTTCGTAAGTGAATTCGGTTGCTTTTAATTTGGCATTTGCTACAAAATCTCCAAAAAAGTCGGATAGTTTTACTTCCCCACTAACTACTCCTTCTAAGGTTTCCTTTTTCATGAAAAGAGAGGTAATATCTCCTAAGACTATATTTTTTAATTGAACAATCAGATTGCTTGTATTCCCACCATCTTCTTCTTCCGTTTCAATCGCTATTTCTTGAAAACCTCCTTGAGAAAATTTAAGGTTGTTTGCACGCAATAGATTTTTCCTTACAATAAGTTCTCCTTTTTCTTCTATAGACCATCGCTTGTCATTTAACACAAAGCTAGAAGGTTTGAACTGAACCCTGATGCCATCTTCTAAAGTATATAAGTCTGCTAATAATGCCGCATCATCTAAAGTGCTATTGGCACTGGTATTGATTGATACAATCGAGTGGTCATTTGCAGAAGTAATATTAATAATCGAATTAGGTAGGTTTAAACTATCATTAATTTCAATATTTTTAATATTCGTTGTGATTTCCAAAGAATCAAAGTCTCCCTGTCCATCCAATTGAAAACCAGTTGCAGCGTATTGGTCATATTTTCCATAAGGGATATAAGCACTTAGGTTCAATGCTATATTTCTAGTGTCAATAGATCCTTTAAAATTGACATCATTAAATCCGCTAATTCTATTGGTAAAAATTTTAAAATACGGTTCTATATAAAAACTGTTGAAACTAAAATTGAATTGCTGATTCTTAGGGGTATTTAGAGGGGATTTTACATAAGCCGGGTAATAGTTATGTAAAAATGCCTGAAAACTAGCGGGCAATTCTTTTATATTGAATTTACCATCAATCGTTGCATTGAAATCATTACTGCCTACATGTATTGTTTTAATAGAATCGCGATAGGAAGAACTAATATTCAGTGAGTCAAATTGTATACTGGTTTTTGGATTTTGTATATTGGCATTTAAAAATTTAGCTGAACCAATAAATTGGTCAACATTGCTTCCGGTAAAATTGACATCTAACAGCCCCGCTATCTTAATTTCATCTTTAATTAATTTTAACGCGTGTAAATCTGCTTTTGATAAGTCTCCCACAATATTGAACAACGGTTCATCTTTACTAAAATCAACTTCTACGTTGCTGGTAAAACCTAAGTTAGGATCGTCAATTTCTAATTCTCCATTAAAGGATTTTCTTTGTATGGTTCCATTGGCAATAATATTTGTATACAAATAATGATTGTATTCAACCGAATGAACAACCCCGTCGAATTTGGTTTTTAATCGATCTATGTTAAAACTACTTCCAGTTAATTTCCCACTAAAATTGATTAAACCTAATGAGTCTACTTTTAAAAACTTTCCAAGATCAAATCGCTTCGTACTCATAAAGCCATCAAAACTGGGCTCTCCTTTATTGGGTAAGACTAAACTAATATTGGTTTGTACTCCACCTAATTTGGTGGAAAAAACACCAGCTGTATTGAAATTTTGAATCGTACCTTTAAAACCTCCCCTATAAGTGATATTTCCGAGGGCTGCCAAATCTGGATTGATCACCCCTTTCATGGCAGGTATGAATACGCCTAAATCATAAGCATTGGTAGATAAAGTTCCGTTACTAAGTTCAATTTGGGTAGTATTGATATTGGGCAAACCCTTCATGGTTAAAATACCATTGAGTTGTGTGCTTGCTCCAATACTGGCGTTTAATGCAGAAACTTTAAAGTCGGATACAGTGCCAATAAAATTTCCACCCAATTGCAACTGTTTATTTAATCCATTTAACTCAGAAGCAAAATAAGCAATATCATCGCTATGAATTTTTGAATTAGAAAATTGCGCAACCATTTTTACTTTATTAATATAGTCGGCAAAATCTTTATTGAAATCTTTGTAAAGCATTGCATAGTAATTCCCCAGCTTGCTTTTATTGGTCTGCAAGTCTAAATTGCGAAACTCCATTATTTGAGGAGTGAATCGAATGTCTGCTGCTAATTTCTTCAGCTCAAATCCACTGCGGTCTTTTACACTTAAATTAGCTTTAGATAACATGGTGTCTTTGCGCATTTCGAAGGACAAGACTCCATTTAATTTAAAAAGTTCTATATGCGATTCATCAAATCCTTTTTTTGCTTGATTGGTATTTCCTTCTATGAATAAAGAGCCATCTTTAATCTGAATTTTTTTAACTTTTATGCCAATTCCAGCTTCGTTAAAATACATTTCCTTACCATTATAGTAAGGAGTAATCCGCTTTAATTTAGCGGGTCTTAATCCTTCTAAATTCTGAAGTGTTACAGCTGGTTTAGTGAGTATGACTTCATTTATCAAATATTGATTGGTAATAAAATCAATTTTATCCGCATCAATAATTAATGCTCCTACTTTAATGGTATTTTGTGTACCAACCCATAAATCGTTTTGAAAAAATTGAACATTCTTGAGGTCAACTTTTTTTAAATTTAACTCAAATGTTTTCTTTTTCTTTTTAGGATTGGAAGGCGTACTAAAGTAATCTGCAATAAATTGGTAATTCCAGGTAGAATCTTTTCTTTGTAATTTAACGACTGCATTTTCTAATCCTATGTACTTCAGTTCGGCTTTGTCTTTTAAGAAAAACCAATCAGTAATATTTACTTTTAAACTTCCTGCATAAAGTATGGTGTCTTTTTTTTGGTCTCTTATAAGCGTACCATCCATACTTATTTTGCTAAAAAAAGAAATACTTACCCGGTCAATCCTAACTTCTGTTTTTAGCGCTTTGCTAATCTTATTGGCAGCAAATTTTACCAACTCATTCTGAACCAAATCTGTTTGAATGGCCAAATAGAGTAGAATAAGTACTGTTAGTACTATCAATAAAATTTTTCTTAGTATGGTAAAGAATTTTGCCAGTGCAATTATGTTAAACCGTTTAAAAAATGAATACACCCAATGAATTAATAGCTTGGATTAACCCCCGTATAATTGGAAGGTGTTATCTGCTTGAGTTCTTTTTTTAAAGCAGCACTTATTTTAAGCGAATTGATAAATTGGTGTATTGCCGCCTTATCTATCTTTTGTTTACCCCTCGTCAAGTCCTTTAATGCTTCGTAAGGATTCGGGTAATTTTCTCTTCTTAATATCGTTTGAATGGCTTCTGCCACAACAGGCCAATTATTATCTAAATCGGCTTTGATGGCTTGCTCATTTAAAATCAGTTTGGACAACCCTTTTTCTAATGATTCTATTGCAATAGAAATATGTCCTATTGGTACTCCCATATTTCTCAATACGGTTGAATCAGTTAAATCCCTTTGTAATCTACTGATAGGCAACTTTCCACTTAAGTGCTCTAACAAGGCGTTGGCTATTCCAAGATTGCCCTCTGCATTTTCAAAATCAATTGGGTTTACTTTATGTGGCATAGCAGAAGAACCAACTTCCCCTTTTTTGGTTTGTTGCTTAAAGTAATCCATGCTGATATAGGTCCAGATATCTCTGCATAAATCAATTAGTATATTATTGATTCTTTTTAACGCATCAAAATGGGCAGCCAATGAATCATAATGTTCAATTTGGGTAGTAAACTGCATTCTTTGTAGGCCCAATACTTCTTCAACAAACTTATTCCCTAATAGTACCCAGTTTTTCTTTGGGAAAGCAATATGATGTGCATTAAAATTACCCGTTGCCCCGCCAAACTTTGCTGCATAAGGAATGCTACTGAATAATTCAATTTGATTGTGGATTCGTTCTACAAACACCATGAACTCTTTTCCTAATCTAGTAGGAGATGCCGCTTGCCCGTGCGTTCTTGCCAATAGTGGAATGTCTTTCCATTGAGCAGCTAGGCCATAAATCATATTTTGTAAATTGATGATTGCGGGTAAATATTCGTGCTCCATGGCATGTTTCCAACTTAATGGAATTGCTGTATTATTGATATCCTGAGAAGTTAATCCAAAGTGAATCCACTCTTTTAAGTGGCCAATCCCCGCTTTTTCTACCTGTTCTTTTAAGAAGTACTCTACTGCTTTAACATCATGATTGGTAACTGATTCCAGCTGTTTAATTTGCTTGGCATGATCTACGTTAAAATCGGCTAACATGCTTCGAAGAGCATTTCTTGCTTTTAGCGGTAATCTAAAAAACTTCTGATCCGCTAGAAAAAAGAAATATTCTACTTCAACCAACACCCTGTATTTGATTAGTGCATATTCTGCAAAATATTCGTCTAAATGTTGTACTTTTTTTCTGTATCTACCATCGATGGGTGAAATGGCTGTTAATTGCGTCAGTTCCATATGATTTTTAAATAGGGAATAGTTAAATAGTATAATTAATCTTTTCTTTGTACAAAAGTAGCTGAATTGAACAAGAAGATACGTGTTGGGGCCGTAAGTTATTTAAATACTAAGCCCATGATGTTTGGTATTAAAAGGTCGGGGTTATTAGACCGTATAATTCTTACAGAAGATTATCCCGCTAGAATTGCAGCAGACCTCAAGAACGATCAGATAGACATTGGACTCATACCGGTGGCTATGATCCCCTCAATACAAAATGCCCATATAATTGCAGACTATTGTATTTCGGCAGAAGAAGATGTGGCATCTGTTGCTATTTTTAGTGAAGTTCCTTTACAAGAAGTAAAAAAGGTTTTATTAGACTACCAAAGTAGAACTTCCGTGAATTTAGCTAGAATACTCTTAAAAGAATATTGGCAATTAGATATTGAATTGGAAGCGGCTTCTTTAGATTTTAGAGATCAAATTAAAGGAACCACTGCGGGCGTAGTAATCGGAGATAGAGCTTTAGAGCAGCGCCTCATTTCTCCTTACATGTACGACTTAGCCACAGCCTGGAATAATCATACTGGGTTGCCTTTTGTTTTTGCAGCTTGGGTAGCCAATAAGCCCATTGATCCTGATTTTATTGATGCTTTTAATAGAGCACTTGGGTATGGATTAAAGCATTTGGATGAGGTTGTAGCAGAACAATCTTTTACCACTTATGATTTAAAAACCTATTATACCCAAAATATTCAATATGATTTAACTCCAGAAAAGTTAAGTGCTATTGAGTTATTTCATCAAAAATTAAAGCAGTTACCCTCAGCGGATCTTTCATGAATGCAATAACCGTCATTAGTATTTGTTTTAATAATCTGGCCGATTTGCAAAAAACCTGCCAATCTGTGGATACGCAAACCGTACTTCCTGATGAACATTTAATTATCAATGGTTCTACTAATGATCAGATAGCCAATTGGTTATCTGAAAATCCTCAACCTGCTTATAGAAGATGGATCAACGAAAGAGACAAGGGGATTGGGGATGCTTTCAACAAGGGTATTCTAAATGCCAATCATTCTATTACCCATTTGTTACATGCTGGAGATAGCTATGCTTCTGAACATGCACTGTCAGTGGTAAAGTCTTTTTATAATGAACACCCTAGTATTCAATGGACCAGTGGAAATATCAGGGTAGTAAGAGCTGGTGAAACAGTGGTCGTGGGTAAGCCTTTTGATGCAGCTAAATTGTATAGAGGAATGAGAAGTGTAGCACATCCTACCTGGTTTGTGAAGAAAGAAGTGTATGACCGTATTGGGCTTTTTAATAATGATATTAAAATAGCTATGGACTATGATTTAATGTGTCGTATTTCCAATGAACCCTATGGTTATATTAATGAAACCATTGCCATTTTTGATGATTCGGGCATAAGTACACGAAATTATTTACAGTCTTTAAAAGATAATATTACTATTTACGAACACTATTTTGGTTTTTCTATTAAATGCCGAATTTGGCAATTTCGTTTACGCGTTTTGCATTGGTTATTGCAAACGAGCCTAGGGAAATGGTTATTTAAAATAAAAAAGGGATTGGGTTTAGCCAATGCCTAATATCAATTAAGGCTTAACTGCGGACCTTCCTGTTTCATCCATTCTATGCAAAAGGATGCCAATTTGGTTTGCTGCAAAATATTCGTCTACTGCTTTTCTAGACCCTTTCCAAAAACCATAATCATCAATGATGAGTACTCCCTTTGATACAAGTAATGGATAAAGTTGTTCCATTTCGTGTTTAGTAGACTCATACCAATCGGTATCTAATCTTAATAAAGCTGTTGTGCCTGGTGAAGTAGCAGGAATTGTTTTAAGAATATCACCTTGTACAAAATGGATTTTATCTGCTGGATACCCTGTTAGAGCAATATTTCGTTTAACTTCTTCTAAACCAGAGTAAGCCCAAACAACACTTTCAGCTTTTTTCGCCAAATCTTGTTTTAATTGAGATGCAGCATCTCTGTCAAGCTGGTCTACGTCTTCTGCTGTAGGGGCTGTCATCCCCTCAAAAGTATCATATAAGTATAAGTCTCGATCATTAACGCCCATTGCAAGTAGTGTTTCTGCTATTGCCATCATAGAGCCTCCTTTCCAAACGCCGCATTC